>Ga0335071_10000135_pt1 | contig 87531 bp, 65 predicted proteins | sample Lox_Sample_15_FD_206724 | JGI IMG/M metagenome (GOLD analysis project Ga0335071, IMG submission 206724) | Soil microbial communities from Loxahatchee National Wildlife Refuge, Florida, United States - Lox_Sample_1.5 | ecosystem: Environmental > Terrestrial > Soil > Wetlands | place: USA... | reverse complement strand
TGTCACCATCCGGGACAAGGCTTCCCGCCAACATCCGCCTTCGCGTGCGCCCGCACACCGCATCTCGCGCCCTGGCCCGTGCGGGCGGCCAGTCCCAGAACCGCCTTCTTCAGCGCCCTCCTAGCGGTCCAGCTCTGGCATGCTGAAAGCTGTGACCGGCCCAAACCCAGGCCTTTCCCGGCGTCGTCATCGCCTAGCCGTCACGGGCGGCACCGGCATGCTGCTGGCCGGCGCGCTCGGCTATGTCGGGCTGGTCGATCCGCACAACCCCACTTCGGTATATCCGCTGTGCCCGTTCAAGTGGCTCACCGGCTGGAACTGCCCCTTCTGCGGTGGTCTGCGGATGACCCATGACCTGCTGCATGGTGACCTGATGGCCAGCATCAACGACAATGTCTTCTTGCTGCTCGGCATCCCGATGCTGGCCGGATGGATCCTGGTTCGCCGCGTTGGCGGCCGGTCATTGCTGCCGGCACCGGCGGTGGCGACGATCGTCGTCGCGGCGATCGGATGGACGGTGCTACGTAACCTGCCCGGATTTCCGCTCGTTCCGACCATTCTCAGCGGCTAGTCGTAACCTGCCCGGCACCCGTTATGGGGGGCCGGGACGGCCCGGCGCGACTATGCTGGGTCGGCGTGAGTAGACGCGGGAAGATCGTCTGCACCCTTGGCCCGGCAACTAATTCCGACGAGTTGATCCTGGCGCTGGTCAAGGCCGGAATGGACGTCGCCCGGTTGAACTTCAGTCATGGCGATTACTCCGATCACAAAGCCGCCTATGAGCGGGTTCGGGTGGCGTCCGACTCCACCGGCCGCGCGGTCGGTGTGCTCGCCGACTTGCAAGGCCCGAAGATCAGGTTGGGCCGCTTCGCCACCGGGTCCACCTACTGGGCCGACGGTGAAACCGTGCGCATCACCGTGGCCGACTGCGAGGGCAGCCACGACCGGGTGTCCACCACGTACAAGAAGCTGGCCGAGGACGCCACCGTCGGTGACCGGGTTCTGGTCGACGACGGCAAAGTCGGCCTGGTCGTCGAGAGCGTCGAGAGCGACGACGTGATCTGCACCGTCGTCGAGGGCGGACTCGTCAGCAACAACAAGGGCATCTCGCTGCCCGGCATGAACGTGTCCGCACCGGCTTTGTCGGAGAAGGACATCGAGGATCTGACCTTCGCGCTTGACCTCGGGGTCGACCTGGTGGCGCTGTCATTCGTACGTTCGCCGTCCGACGTCGAGCTGGTGCATGAGGTGATGGATCGGATCGGGCGGCGGGTGCCGGTGATCGCCAAGCTGGAAAAGCCGGAGGCCGTCGACAATCTGGAAGCGATCGTGCTGGCCTTCGATGCCATCATGGTGGCCCGCGGTGACCTGGGCGTCGAGCTGCCGCTGGAAGAGGTGCCGCTGGTGCAGAAGCGGGCCATCCAGATGGCCCGGGAGAACGCCAAACCAGTCATCGTGGCGACCCAGATGCTCGATTCGATGATCGAAAACTCACGGCCGACGCGGGCCGAGGCCTCCGACGTCGCCAACGCGGTGCTCGACGGCGCCGATGCCCTGATGCTGTCCGGGGAAACCTCGGTGGGGAAGTATCCACTGGCGGCGGTGCGAACCATGTCGCGGATCATCTGCGCCGTCGAGGACAATTCCACCGCCGCTCCGCCATTGGCGCACGTGCCGCGCACCAAGCGCGGAGTGATCTCCTATGCCGCCCGCGACATCGGCGAGCGGCTCGACGCCAAGGCGCTGGTCGCATTCACCCAGTCCGGTGACACCGTCAAGCGACTGGCCCGCCTGCATACCCCGCTGCCGCTGCTGGCCTTCACCGCGTGGCCGGAGGTACGCAGCCAACTGGCGATGACCTGGGGCACCGAGACGTTCATCGTCCCGATGATGACGTCCACCGACGGCATGATCCGTCAGGTCGACAAGTCGCTGCTCGGACTGGGTCGCTACAAGCGTGGTGACCTGGTGGTCATCGTCGCCGGTGCGCCACCTGGCACAGTAGGCTCGACGAACCTGATCCATGTGCACCGGATCGGGGAGGACGACGTTTAGGAGAGCTTGTGCCGGCCGGCAACCAGCCGAATTCCGACTTCGACGAACTGCTGGCGACACTGGACCTCAACCGCGTCGCAGACGATCTGTTCATCGGGTCGCATCCCAGCAAGAACCCGATGCGAACCTTCGGCGGTCAGCTCATGGCCCAATCGTTTGTTGCAAGCAGTCGCACCCTGATCCGCGAAGACCTACCGCCTAGCGCACTGTCGGTGCACTTCGTCAACGGTGGAGACACCGCCAAAGACATCGAGTTTCACGTGAGCGCGCTGCGGGACGAGCGTCGGTTCGCCAATCGGCGCGTCGATGCGGTGCAAGACGGCATGCTGCTGTCCTCGGCGATGATCTCCTACATGTCCGGCGGCCGCGGCCTGGAACACGCCGTCGACCCGCCCCGGGTAGGTGAGCCGCATGAGCAGCCACCGATCAGCGAGCTGTTGCGCGGTTACGAGAAGACCGTTCCGCACTTCGTCAACGCTCTGCAGCCGATCGAATGGCGCTACACCAACGATCCCGCCTGGGTGATGCGCGACAAGGGCGAGCGGCTGCCCCACAACCGGGTCTGGGTCAAGGCCTTGGGCGAGATGCCCGACGATCCGGTGCTCCACACCGCGGTGATGGTGTACTCCTCAGACACCACGATCCTCGACTCCGTCATCACCACCCACGGGTTGTCGTGGGGTTTCGACCGCATTTTCGCTGCGTCCGCCAACCATTCCGTGTGGTTTCACCGGCCGGTGAACTTCGATGACTGGCTGCTGTACTCGACGTCTTCACCGGTGGCGGCCGATTCGCGCGGGCTCGGCACCGGGCACTTCTTCGATCGCTCGGGACAGCTCGTCGCCACCGTGGTGCAAGAAGGCGTGCTGAAATACTTCCCGCCTGCCCGCCGATAGACAGATGCGGAATACGCGCAGGATATCGCTGTGATTTCGGCCCGGCGGGGCTGCGATCAGGCGTAAATTTGCAGCAGCCGGGTATTCGGTGCGCAGGCGGCAGTGAGCCGCCGAGCTGCTGTATGAGCGCATCGGGAGGTGAAGGTGAACGGGTCGCCGGTGGACGTCGAGGCGAAGCGCCGCGCCCGGGAACGTGTTGTCGTAACTGTCGATTCGCGAGCCGCCCGCTTAATCGGCGCCCTGGCCCTGCTGTGTGCAACCTGCTGGCTCATCGTGATCCTTGCACGTCACCATCACCAGCCGGAGTGGCACTACTACTCGGATCGGTTGGCGTGGTCGTTGACGGTGCTGGCCGCGGTGGCTTGGATCGCGCGCGGCATCTTCCTGGGTCGCCCGGTGACGTCAATGCACGCCACCGCTGCGGCCTTGTTCCTGTTGGCGGGCCTGGGTTTACACGTGTTGGCCTTCGACCTGCTCGGCGACCTGGTGATCGCCGGCTCCGGCATGGTGTTGATGTGGCCGACGTCGTCGCATCCGCGCCCCGAGGACCTGCCCCGGGCCTGGGAATTGATGAACGGCACTCGCGATGATCCGTTGGCGCCGTTCACCATGCAGACCGGTAAGAGCTACCACTTCAGCGCCGACGGTACGGCGGCGCTGGCCTACCGGACACGGCTGGGCATCGCCGTGGTCGGTGGTGACCCGATCGGCGACGACGCGCGATTCCACGAACTGGTCGCCGATTTCGCCGCCATGTGCCACACCCACGGCTGGCGTATTGCGGTGGTGGGTTGCAGCGCGCGGCGGCTGGGGTTATGGAACGACCCCACGGTGCTCGGACAGTCGCTGCGGGCAATACCGGTCGGACGCGACGTCGTTGTTGACGTGGCCGGCTTCGACATGGTGGGGCGCAAGTTCCGCAACCTGCGCCAGGCCGTCAAGCGGACGCACAACTGCGGCATCACCACCGAGATCGTGGCGGAGCAAGAGCTCACCGCAGAGCAACGTGCTGAGCTGACCGAGGTGGTGCGGGCGTCAAGCAAAGGGGCGCATAGCGATCGCGGATTTCACATGAACCTGGACGGCGTGCTGGAGGGTAGGTTCCCCGGAATACAACTGATTATCGCCCGGGACGCCGCGGGGAAGGTGCAGGGGTTTCACCGCTACGCGACGGCCGGCGGCGGTAGCGACATCACGCTCGATGTGCCGTGGCGTCGGCGGGGAGCACCCAACGGAATTGACGAACGGCTGAGCGTCGACATGATCATGGCCGGCAAAGAGAATGGAGCGCAACGCCTTTCGCTAGCGTTCGCGGCTTTCCCGGAGATCTTCGACGAGAAGAACCGCAGCCGGACCCAGCGGGTCTTCTATCGGTTGATCCATGTCCTCGACCCGTTTATCGCACTCGAGTCGTTGTACCGATACGTGCGCAAATGGCATGCGCTGGACGCCCGGCGCTACGCGTTGATCTCGATGGCCCAGATCCTGCAGTTGCTCATCGTGCTTTTATCGCTGGAGTTCATGCCGCGCCGCCGACACCTCTGAGACCTTCATCGCTGACCCGATCCGTAGCTCGCGGCAGTGAATCCCGTTGGGTAAGTATTGAGTAGCCACCACCACGGTCCGATCCGCGGGCATCAGCGCGGAGTTCGGGCCCAACAGATCCCGCAGGATCGGTTCGGCGTCCAGCACGTCGAGGTGTTCGGTCGGCTCATCGAGCAGCACGATCCGAGCGGGCGAGATCACCGCCCGGGCCAGCAGCAGCCTCCGGCGCTGGCCGGCCGAAAGCGCATGGGCGCCGCCGGACAGAACCGTTGCCAAACCGTCGGGCAAACGCGCGAGCCACGCCCCGAGCCCGACCGCATGCAGCGCCGCCGTCAGCTCGTCGTCACGGCAGTCTCCGCGAGCGACCAACATGTTGTCTCGCACGGTGGTGGCGAAGACGTGCGCGTCCTCAGCGAAAAAACCGACGGCCCGGCGTAAGTCGTCTTCACCCAACTGGCTCAGGTCGGTTCCGTCCAGCAGCACCTGCCCGTCCAGGGGAGGCAGCAGCCCGGCGAGCGTCATCAGCAGCGTGGTCTTGCCGGAACCACTGGGACCGGTCACGGCCAGGCGGGCACCCCGCGGTAGGTCCAGCGCGACACGGGGTGAGCGGACCCCTTGCACGTAGCCGGACCGAGCATCGAGCGACAACCTTCCGGTGCCACAGGGTTTCGGCGGGATGGCCGCCGACTTCTGGCGCCCATCGGGGTGGTCGGCCGCGGTCAGGTCGAGCAGCCGGCGCGCGGCGATCCGCGACCGGGTCAACTGGATCGCGGCGGCCGGCAGTGGTGTCATCGCCTCGAACGCGGACAGCGGCAACAACATCAGGACGGCGAGCGTGGTGGGCGCGACCACAGGGGCCACACCGATCCCGGCCACCACCGCGCCGAGCACACTGGCTCCGATCGCCGCGGTGGGATGGCCTCGGCAATGGCGGCCGGTCTGGCGGCACCGTCGAGGGCGTCACCCCAAGCCAGCTGGCGCCGTCGCGATTCGGCGATGACATCGGGAAGCACACCAGCCACCCGAAGCTCGGGCGCATGCTCAAGAGCGATCATTGCCGACGCGTCACGTTCCGAATGACGTTGTCGGGCAACATTTTCCTGCGTGGCGGCGGCTCGGCCGGCGAGCCGGGGGGCAACGAAGCCGGCGAGCAGCAGACAGATCGCCAGTACCGCCGCCGCCGGCAGCGAGACGGCGGCCACCACCGCGGTTGCCGCCAAGGCTTGCACCGCCGCGACACCGATCGGTACCAGGGCACGCACCAGCACGTTGGTCAGTTCATCAACGTCAGAGCCGACCCGCGCCACCAACTCACCGCTGGGCAGGCGGACAGCGGCCGCCGCCGGTCCGTGCGCCAGCCGGTCATAGATCTGCGCCCGCGCCGTGCCGGCCGCGCGTAATGCGGCGTCGTGCGTGACCAGCCGCTCGCAGTAGTGCAGCACCCCACGCGAAATCGCGAACGCGCGCACAACGACCGCGGCTACCGAAAGGTACAGCACGGGCGGCATCTGCCAGGCCCGGGTGATCAGCCACGCCGACACACCGGCCAGTGCCAGCGCACTGCCCAGCGAGAGCACGCTCAGCGCGAGGGCCGCCGAGGATACGGAACAGCCGCGGGCGCAACAGACCCATGGCGGCAACGAGGGGATCAGACCGGCGCATGGCACACCCCGCTGTCGGCGGTCACCTCGACCACCCGGTCACCGATGGCGAGAACCGGCTCGCGGTGGCCGACGACGACCACGGTCGTACCGGCACGGGCCCGCTCCACGATGGCCCGTAACACCCGTTCTTCGGTGCAGGCGTCCAGGTGGGCGGTCGGCTCGTCGAGCAGCAGCACACCGGCCGACGATCCGAGCACTCGGGCCAGGCCGAGCCGTTGCCGCTGGCCCAGCGACAAGCCGACGCCGCCGGAGCCGAGCATGGTGTCCAGTCCGTCGGGCAGCTCGGCTAGTACGGCGTCGAATCCGGAAGCAGCGCACGCTGTTTCGAGATCGGATAATTCACCGAAAAGGGCCAGGTTGTCCGGAACGCGGCGAACATCGCCGCGCCGGCGACGATCAGCCATACCTCGTTGCCGTCCCAGACCGGGCCGATGGTGTTGAGTAGGGTGCGGCGCGTTGGTTCCGGATCCCCGATGCCAACTCGGGCCAGCGGTTCCATCAGCATGCCCACGCCGAAGTCGAAACCCTCCAGCACGAAGAAACTAAGGAACTGGATTCGAAGAAGAAGGCGAACAGGCCTTCCATGGCCAGGGGCGCGCCGAAGATATCGCCGACGAACCGTGAGTACTCCGACCAGTTCATGCCGAACTGGAATTCCTGGACGAGTCCGGTCGCCACCCCGATGGCGAAGTTGATCAGGAACAGCTTGCCGAAGAATTTGGTCAAGCGGTACCACGCGGTGTTGCCGGTGGCCACCCAGGCCGTCTGCATGATGGCGAGCAGGGGAGCCAAACCGATGGTCAGCGGCACGAAGATGAAGTGGTAGACGGTAGTGATACCGAACTGCCACCGCGAAATATCGACGACATTCATCTGTCATTTCCTGAAGCTGCGGAGGCCGAACAAGCGGCTACGACAAAGTGTAGTAGAACAGTCGGCGACACCGCCCGTGCTGCCGACTCAGCCGGTTACTGTCTTGGACGCCTTGCGGATCTCGAAAGACGACAGGATTTCGAACACCCCGATGACGACGAACCAGACCCCGACCACGATCGCCAGCGTGCCAATCGATTCGAGCGGCGACGCCAGCACGACGATGCCCGCAAGGAGGCTGATGACGCCGACGAAAACCGACCAGCCTCGTCCCGGCAGATTCGGGTCACTGATCGCCGAAATCGTCAAGGCGACACCGCGGAAGATGAAGCCGATGCCAATCCAGATGGCCAACAAGAGGATTGCGTATCCCTGACCGAAATGACGAAATGCCAACAACGCCAGGATCAGCGAGGCTGCTCCGCTGATGAACAGCAAGATCCGGCTTCCCGCCGAAACATCCAGGGCGAACGCGAAGATGACTTGCGCGATACCCGTGATCAGTAGGTAGGCGCCGAAGACCACGGCAGCGACGAGGACCGATTTTTCCGGCCATACCAGTATCACGATGCCGAGGGCCAGCGACACAATTCCCGATAACAGCGTGGATTTCCACAGGTGGCGCAACAAACTTGGAACAACGACGGATCCAGGGGTAGTTTGCATGGCCGCAGTCTGACACAAACGACTGTCCCGGTACAGGGCATATGGACTCAGACGTGCGCGGTGCGCGGCTCCTCGGCATGCAGGTCGCTGGGTGCTTCGGCTCCCTTGCGCCCGATCAGATACCAGGTGTGCATGGGGCCCTTTCCTTTGACGTCGATATAGCCGCGCTCCTGTAGTACAAACTCATCCTTGAGGCGCTCGTACATCGCTTCCGGCACCTGGATCCGGCCGACCGAATCAGTGGTTTCCATGCGCGACGCGACATTGACCGCGTCCCCCCAGACGTCGTAGAAGAAGCGCCGAGAACCCACGACACCCGCGACCACCGGTCCGCACGCCATGCCGACCCGCAGCTGGACCGGGTAGCCGTCCGGATCCTTAAGGCCGGCAGCAACATTGGTCATGTCCAACGCCAAATCTGCGAGGGCTTGGGCGTGGTCGGGTCGCGGCCGCGGAACCCCACTGACCACCATGTAGCAGTCGCCGCTGACTTTGATCTTCTCCAGGCCATGTTTGTCCACCAGCTCGTCGAACGCGCCGTAGAGACGGTCGAGAAACTGCACCAGGTCGGCCGGGACGGTGCCACTGGCGCGCTCGGTGAAGTCGACGATGTCGGCGAACAGCACCGAGGCCTCGTCGTACCTGTCGGCGATCACACTCCGGTCGGGCTCCTTGAGGCGCTCGGCGATGCTGCTGGGCAACATGTTCGCCAGCAGTGCCTCGGAGCGCTCATACTGGGCCTCCATCATCGCCTCGGCGCGTGCGGTGTCACGCAGTGCGAACCACACGGTCACGACGACCATCACCACGCTCGAAATGGTGGTCACGATGAAGCCCGCCGACTGAGCCCACGGCGGCTGCAGCCCGGTGTCGCGCGGGACCAGAAACTCGACCGCGATGATCAGCCCGGCGGCGACGGCGCCCAGCGCAGAGGCCAACACCATGTGCTCGATCCCGAGCAACAGCACGACTATGCAGGCGCCGACCAGGAAGAAGAACTGTGATCCGGAGCCGGTGCCCACGTCGACACAGCTGGCAAAGATTGAGACGTAAGCGGTGCAGATGAAGGTAACCGGCGCGATCAAATCGCCGAATCGCTGCAGCCACGGGACGAAAGCGAAGACTATCGCGGCGGCGACATTGATCGAGGTGACCTGCCAGGAAACGGCGCCGGTGGCAATTTGCACCAGGATGAAGCTCGCGCTCACCATCACCGCCAGCCAAGAGGTGATGGTGAGGATCCGCGCTCTGCGTGCGGCGCTGGCGACGTAATGCTGGTTGCGGTCGTGGGTTTGCGCCCGCACCGCGGCTACGCAGTCGGGGGGTCTCGACGAGCCATCTGCCATAGGTGGGGCGCCGCATTTTCTAGCCGCCACATTCAAAGGGTAACCGCTGACCCCGATATTTGTCGGCTGGCCTTGTTCGATGGATCGGGGAAGCTCTGGCGGCGTACCGAGGTGTCCGGATCAGCCCGCGGAATGCGCCCGTGGCGGTTGGTCGGCTCATCGCTGATTAAATTCGCCATAAAAAACCTCTTCCATTGTGCGATTCCGCGGCGTACTATCCCGTTGACCGAGCAATTCGCCGTGTTAACAACGGGGTGAGTTATGGCGAGTTTCAGCAGAAGAATCGGCCCGGCGCTCATCTTGATTTATGCCACCCTATAACGAGCGGCTGCGCAGGCTGTAATGCGGCACCTTGGCTACTACGCGTAGCTACCGATTCCATGGAGAATGATCCCACCCAGATGAACGTGGTGCACTCAAAAGCACAGCTATGCGTCAGCCGGTCAGTTTGGGACTAGCTTGAACATGTTGTCACACAACGACTTCGAACTTCCGCGGCCGACTGGTTGGCTCTGCGCGCTTGGAGCCGTACCGGTGCGACGGTGCGTGGGCCGCGCGGGCGGCGCAATGTGACGGCACCAATGGTTTGATATGGCGACGTGTACGCAAATATAGAAAACAAAATTAAGCCACACGACAATATTGCATAGCGCCCATGCCGGAAGACGAACATTCTTGACGATGGCGAATTGCGGTTGATTCAATACCGCTGGCACGTGTTCTGCGGGATAACTACAAACTCGCCACCCAGCTGCACGCGCGCAACAAGTACCGTCATGCTGAGAATTCGCATTTGACGACCCCGTGCGGATGGAATCTGGACCTGGGCGTCTCTTTGGTGCCCTCGGTGGGATTCGAACCCACACTGGACGGGTTTTGAGTCCGTTTCCTCTGCCAGTTGGGATACGAGGGCTTGCTCGGCCTCCTACCTTAGAGGCAGCCTCCCACCATAGAGGATCTGGTGCGGTCCGCCGTCTCACCGCCCCCGAGGTCGCTGGTCCGAGGGGTTCACGACACAATGTCCGTCATGACAGGCCCCACGACCGACACCGACGCCGCTGTGCCGCGCCGGGTCCTGATCGCGGAAGACGAAGCGCTCATCCGACTGGACCTCGCCGAGATGCTGCGAGAGGAGGGTTACGAGATTGTCGGTGAGGCCGGCGACGGACAGGAAGCCGTCGAACTGGCCGAGCGCCATCAGCCCGACCTCGTGATCATGGATGTGAAAATGCCGCGCCGGGACGGGATCGACGCGGCGTCGGAGATAGCTAGCAAGCGCATCGCACCGATTGTGGTGCTGACCGCGTTCAGCCAGCGCGATCTGGTGGAACGCGCCCGCGACGCGGGCGCGATGGCCTATCTGGTGAAGCCCTTCACGATCAGCGACCTCATCCCGGCCATTGAGTTGGCTGTCAGCCGCTTCAGCGAAATCACGGAGCTGGAACGTGAGGTGGCGACGTTGTCCGAGCGGCTGGAAACCCGCAAGCTGGTCGAACGCGCGAAAGGCCTGCTGCAGACGAAACAGGGCATGACCGAGCCCGAGGCGTTCAAGTGGATCCAGCGGGCGGCCATGGACCGGCGGACCACCATGAAGCGGGTCGCCGAAGTCGTCCTGGAGACGCTCGGGGACAAGACGCCCAAGGACGAGTCGGGCTAGCCACCTCGAGTGTGAAGTGACGGCTTTGAGTGCGCGCTCAGGGCGACGACATGGGCGAGGCCGCCGCGGGTGCACACTCGGCCGCCGGGGCGGCGTTCAGCGGGCGACGATCACCGAGGAGCCGTGCCCGAACAGGCCCTGGTTGGCGGTGATGCCGACCGTCGCGTTCTCCACCTGCCGGCCGGTGGCCTGACCGCGCAGCTGCCAGGTCAGCTCGCAGACCTGGGCGATCGCCTGGGCGGGGATGGCTTCGCCGAAGCACGCCAGCCCACCCGACGGGTTGACCGGAACCTTGCCGCCGATCGTGGTCGCGCCGCTGCGCAGCAGCGTCTCGGCCTCACCCTTTGGGCACAGCCCGAGGTGCTCGTACCAGTCCAGTTCCAGTGCGGTGGACAGGTCGTAGACCTCGGCGAGGCTGACGTCCTCGGGCCCGATGCCGGCCTCGGCGTAGGCCGCGTCGAGGATCTGGTCCTTGAACACCCGGTCCGGTGCGGGCACCACAGCGGTCGAATCCGTTGCAATGTCCGGTAATTCGGGAACGTGCTGCGGATAGCGCGGCGTGACCGTGCTGACCGCCCGCACCGAGGGGACGCCCTCGAGTGAGCCAAGATGCTTGCGGGCGAACTCGGCACTGGCCACGATCAAGGCCGCGGCACCGTCGGAGGTGGCGCAGATGTCGAGCTGTCGCAACGGGTCGGCCACCACCGGGCTGGCGAACACGTCGTCGACCGAGGCCTCCTTGCGGTAGCGGGCGTTCGGGTTCTGCAGGCCGTGTCGCGAGTTCTTCACCTTCACCTGGGCGAAGTCCTCGGACGTCGCGCCATAGAGGTCCATCCGGCGGCGCGCCAGCAGCCCGAAATACACCGGGTTCATCGCGCCGATCAAGTGGAACCGCTGCCAGTCGGGATCGTTGTTGCGTTCCCCGCCGACGGGAGCGAACGCGCCCTTCGGGGTGGTGTCGGCGCCGATCACCAGCGCGACGTCGCAGAAACCGGCCAGGATGTGGGCCCGCGCGCTCTGCAGCGCCTGGGAGCCGCTCGCACACGCGGCGTAGCTCGAGCTGACCGGCACGCCGTTCCAGCCGAGCTTCTGTGCGAACGTCGACCCAGCGATGAAGCCCGGGTAGCCGTTGCGGATGGTGTCCGCGCCGGCAACCAATTGGATCTGTTTCCAGTCCAGCCCGGCCTCGGCCAGCGCGGCGCGCGCGGCCACCACCCCGTATTCGGTGAAATCGCGGCCCCACTTGCCCCAGGGGTGCATTCCGGCGCCAAGGATGTAGAGGGGTGCAGGAGCGCTCATGACAGTCGTCATTTGCGCCGCTCCTCCTCATCGCTTCGTCCCCCGCAAGCGGGAGGTGCCCCCACTGCATCGTCGCTGGCGCGCTTCCACGCATAGACGATGCGCTCCACGCCGTCGTCGTCGGTGAACAGCGGCATGGTTGTCAGCTCCATCTCCATGCCGACCTTCAGATCGGCGGCCAGCGTGCCCTCGACCACCTTGCCCAGCACGATCAGCCCCTCGTCGGCCAGCTCGACAGCGGCGATCGCGAACGGTTCGAACCGGTCCGGGGCGGGGTAGGGCGCCGGCGGGGGGTAACGGTTTTCCGTGTAGCTCCACAGCGTTCCGCCGGTGGACAGCGCCACGGCCTCCAGCACGTCGCTGTCGCAGCCCGGATTGGGGCAGTTGTTATCTCGGGGCGGAAAGACGTACGTGCCGCACTCGGGGCACTTGCTGCCGATCAGGTGCGGTACGCCGGCCTCGCCGGTGGCGAACCATCCGTCGATTGCGGGTTGTTGGCTGGTGACCTCTGGCACTCGGCCAGACTACCCAGCGCAAACGTAAAACTGAAACGTGTTGCAGTTCCGGCACGGGCGGGAAGCCGTCACACCGGGTGCCTAAAGTGAGAGCCGTGCCCGCCGCGAACCAGGAACAAACCAAGCCGACCCTGATGTTGCTGGACGGCAATTCGTTGGCGTTTCGGGCGTTCTACGCGCTGCCCGCCGAAAACTTCAAGACCCGCGGCGGCCTGACCACCAACGCGGTGTACGGCTTCACCGCCATGCTGATCAACCTGCTGCGCGACGAGGCGCCCTCGCACATCGCCGCGGCCTTCGACGTATCGCGGCAGACATTCCGCTCCGAGCGCTACCCGGAGTACAAGGCCAACCGGTCGTCGACGCCCGACGAGTTCCACGGCCAGATCGACATCACCAAGGAAGTGCTCAACGCGCTGGGCATCACCGTGCTCTCGGAGCCCGGATTCGAAGCCGACGACCTGATCGCGACGCTGGCCACCCAGGCCGAAAACGAGGGTTACCGGGTGCTGGTGGTCACCGGCGACCGCGACTCGCTGCAGTTGGTCAGCGACGACGTCACGGTGCTGTATCCGCGCAAGGGCGTCAGCGAACTGACCCGGTTCACTCCCGAGGCCGTCGTCGAAAAATACGGGCTGACGCCCAAGCAGTACCCCGATTTCGCCGCGCTGCGCGGCGATCCCAGCGACAACCTGCCCGGCATCCCCGGGGTGGGGGAGAAGACGGCGTCGAAGTGGATCGCCGAATACGGATCGCTGCAGGGGCTGGTCGACAACGTCGACTCGGTGCGCGGCAAAGTGGGTGACGCGCTGCGGGCCAACCTGGCCAGCGTCATCCGCAACCGCGAACTCACCGACCTCGTCAAAGACGTGCCGCTGGCCCAGACCCCGGACACCCTGCGGCTGCAGCCCTGGGATCGCGACCAGATCCACCGGCTCTTCGACGACTTGGAGTTCCGGGTGCTGCGCGACCGGTTGTTCGAGACGCTGGTCGCCGTCGAGCCCGAGGTCGACGAGGGTTTCGACGTGCGTGGCGGCGCACTGGAGCCCAGCACGGTCGGGCAGTGGCTGGCCGAACACGCAAGCGACGGGCGCCGGGCCGGGCTGGCCGTCGCGGGCACTCACCTGCCCTACGGCGGCGACGCCACCGCGCTGGGCATCGCCGCTCCCGACGGTGAAGGCGGCTACATCGACACCGCGACGCTGACACCCCAGGACGACGCCGCGCTGGCGGCCTGGCTGGCCGACCCGGCGAAACCCAAAGCGTTGCACGAGGCCAAGCTCGCCATCCACGACCTGGCCGGTCGCGGCTGGATGCTGAACGGCGTCACCTCCGACACAGCGCTGGCGGCTTACCTGGTGCGGCCGGGTCAGCGCAGCTTCACCCTCGATGACCTTTCCCTGCGCTACCTGCGACGCGAGCTGCGTGCGGAAACCCCTGAGCAGCAACAGCTTTCGCTGCTTGATGACATCGAAGGGGTGGACGAGCAAGCAGTTCAGACCCTGATCTTGCGAGCCCGGGCCGTAGTGGACCTCGCCGACGCACTGGACGCCGAGCTGGGCCGAATCGACTCCACGGCGTTGTTGCGTGAGATGGAGCTGCCGGTTCAGCAGGTGCTGGCGGGACTGGAAAGCGTTGGTATTGCAGTCGATTTGACTCTGCTAAGCGAGTTGCAAAGCCAGTTCGGCGACCAGATCCGCGACGCCGCCGAGGCCGCATACGCCGTGATCGGCAAGCAGATCAATCTCGGCTCACCCAAGCAGTTGCAGGCGGTGTTGTTCGACGAACTCGGGATGCCGAAGACCAAACGAACCAAAACCGGTTACACCACCGACGCCGACGCCGTGCAATCGCTGTTCGACAAGACCGGACATCCCTTCCTGCAACACTTGCTGGCCCACCGTGACGTCACCCGGCTCAAGGTGACCGTCGACGGATTGCTGAACTCGGTTGCCGACGACGGCCGCATCCACACCACGTTCAACCAGACGATCGCGGCCACCGGCAGGTTGTCCTCCACCGAGCCCAACCTGCAGAACATCCCGATCCGCACCGACGCCGGCCGACAAATCCGGGATGCATTCGTAGTGGGGCAAGGCTATTCGGAGCTGATGACCGCCGATTACAGCCAGATCGAGATGCGGATCATGGCACATCTTTCCCACGACGAAGGCCTCATCGAGGCGTTCAACACGGGGGAGGACCTGCATTCGTTCGTGGCCTCTCGCGCATTCGGGGTACCGATCGAGGAAGTCACCGGGGAGCTGCGCCGTCGGGTCAAGGCGATGTCCTACGGGCTCGCCTACGGTTTGAGTGCCTACGGATTGGCCGCGCAACTGAAGATCTCCACCGAGGAGGCGAAAGTCCAAATGGACCAGTACTTCGCCCGCTTCGGCGGAGTGCGCGACTATTTGATGAACGTCGTGGAACAGGCCCGCAAGGACGGCTACACCTCGACGGTGTTGGGGCGGCGACGCTATCTTCCCGAGCTGGACAGCAGCAATCGTCAGGTACGAGAGGCCGCTGAGCGGGCGGCGCTCAACGCTCCGATCCAGGGCAGCGCGGCTGACATCATCAAGGTGGCCATGATCGACGTCGACAAGGCGATCAAAGAGGCCGGCCTGGCATCGCGCATGCTGCTGCAGGTCCACGACGAATTGCTGTTCGAAATCGCCCCCGGCGAGCGGGAACGGGTCGAGGAGCTGGCCCGCGACAAGATGGGTGCAGCCTACCCACTGGACGTCCCGCTGGAGGTTTCGGTGGGCTACGGTCGCAGCTGGGATGCAGCTGCCCACTGAGGCGCGCCGTGTTTGCGGCGGACGTTGCAGGTCAATCATCTCTTCGCCACCAACGCCGCAAGACGAGGAGTGCCATGAACGCAGCCTGGATTATCCCGTTCATCGTCCTGGGCGGCGCCCTTCAGACATGTGGGGCGGCCATGAACGGACAGCTCTTCAAACACATGGTCAACCCCTGGCTGGCATCGGCGATGTCGTTTGCCCTGGTTACCTTTTTCTTCGTCGCAGCGTTCCTGATCATGCCGAAACCGCTGCCGACCGCGAGGGACATCGCGTCGATGCCATGGTGGGCCGTCATCGGCGGTTTGGTGGGAGCCGTGCAGGTCTACGCCGGCCTGACCCTGGTGAACAGGGTTGGAGCGGGCGCCTTCATGGGCTTCACGGTCACCTCAGCGCTCATCATGTCGTTATTAATCGATCATTTCGGCTGGCTGCGCGTGGCTTCCCATCCGATAACCCCAGGGAGAGCCCTCGGTGGGGTGCTCCTAATCTGCGGGATAACACTAATTGCCAAGTTTTGATGGCGAATGTATTTATTCCGCTCACCGGCCGCCGGCGGCCATAGCCGGCACCTGACGACGAACGGCCGGTGAAGTTGCGGAGAAATGGTTTACCTGGCTGACGGCGCCGCCGAACCGGGACCGCGCTGGTCATCGGGGTTCTCGGTGGCGTCCAAGTCGCCCGTTCGAACTGGTGAAATCCCGTCCCCGGATGGGCGCCGCACACGATATGCTGCCCGGACAACGCGCTACCGGAGTTGACACGGCGCACGCTGACCCGCCGGCAAATTTGCCGACGGCGTCTAAGTTTGGCCAGCGTGCGCCCCGTCAAGTAGCCTCAATAGGTAAATCCCAATTTGTCCCTACGACCCAACCTGTCCGGAGCAACCCAACAACATGCCGAGTCCCGCCGTCACCTCGCCGCAAGTAGCCGTCAACGACATAGGCTCCAGCGAGGACTTTCTCGCAGCAATAGACAAAACGATCAAGTACTTCAACGATGGCGACATCGTCGAGGGCACGATCGTCAAAGTTGACCGGGACGAGGTGCTCCTCGACATCGGCTACAAGACCGAAGGGGTCATCCCCGCCCGCGAGCTCTCCATCAAGCACGACGTCGACCCAAGCGAGGTCGTTTCGGTCGGCGACGAGGTCGAAGCTCTGGTTCTGACCAAAGAGGACAAAGAGGGCCGGCTGATCCTCTCCAAGAAGCGCGCGCAGTACGAGCGCGCCTGGGGCACCATCGAGGCGCTCAAAGAGAAGGACGAGGCCGTCAAGGGCACAGTGATCGAGGTGGTCAAGGGTGGCCTGATCCTCGACATCGGCTTGCGCGGCTTCCTGCCCGCGTCGCTGGTCGAGATGCGGAGGGTCCGCGATCTGCAGCCGTACATCGGCAAGGAGATCGAGGCCAAGATCATCGAACTGGACAAGAACCGCAACAACGTGGTGCTGTCGCGCCGGGCATGGCTGGAACAGACCCAGTCCGAGGTGCGCAGCGAGTTCCTCAACCAGCTGCAGAAGGGCGCCATCCGCAAGGGTGTGGTTTCCTCCATCGTCAACTTCGGCGCGTTCGTCGACCTTGGCGGGGTGGACGGTCTGGTGCACGTCTCCGAGCTGTCTTGGAAGCACATCGACCATCCGTCCGAAGTGGTGCAGGTGGGTGACGAGGTCACCGTCGAGGTGCTTGACGTCGACATGGACCGCGAGCGAGTGTCGTTGTCGCTCAAGGCAACCCAGGAAGACCCGTGGCGGCACTTCGCCCGCACGCACGCGATCGGCCAGATCGTGCCCGGCAAGGTCACCAAGCTGGTTCCGTTCGGTGCGTTCGTCCGCGTCGAGGAGGGCATCGAAGGCCTGGTGCACATCTCGGAGCTGGCCGAGCGGCACGTCGAGGTGCCCGACCAGGTGGTTGCGGTCGGCGACGACGCGATGGTCAAGGTCATCGACATCGACCTGGAGCGCCGCCGAATCTCGTTGTCGCTCAAGCAAGCCAACGAGGACTACACCGAGGAGTTCGACCCGGCGAAGTACGGCATGGCCGACAGCTACGACGAGCAGGGAAACTACATCTTCCCCGAGGGTTTTGACGCCGAAACCAACGAATGGCTCGAGGGATACGAAAAGCAGCGTGCAGAGTGGGAGGCCCGCTACGCCGAGGCCGAGCGCCGGCACAAGATGCACACCGCTCAGATGGAGAAGTTTGCCGCGGCCGAGGCGGCTGGGCACGGCGGCGGCGAGGAGTCACCGGGCCCGGGCAACGGCGCGCCGCCGGAAAAGGCGGCGGGCGGGTCGCTGGCCAGCGACGCCCAATTGGCTGCGCTGCGGGAGAAACTCGCCGGCAACGCCTAACGCATGCTGCGTATCGGGCTGACCGGCGGCATCGGCGCCGGCAAGTCGGCGCTGTCATCGGCGTTTGCCAAGTGCGGAGCGGTGATCGTCGACGGTGATGTGATCGCCCGCGAGGTGGTCGAGCCGGGCACCGAAGGGCTGGCCTCGCTGGTGGACGCGTTCGGCAGCGACATCCTGCTTCCCGACGGGTCGCTCGATCGTCGGGCCTTGGCAGCCAAGGCTTTCGGCGACGACGAGGCGCGCAAGAAGCTGAACGGGATCGTCCACCCACTGGTGGGCAAGCGGCGCGCCGAGATCATCGCCTCGGTGCCCAAGGACTCCGTTGTCGTCGAAGACATTCCGTTGCTGGTGGAATCCGGGATGGCTCCGCTGTTCCCGCTCGTGGTCGTCGTGCACGCCGATGTCGAAGTGCGCGTACGGCGGCTGGTCGACCAGCGTGGCATGTCCGAACAGGACGCCCGCGCCAGGATCGCCGCCCAGGCCACCGATGAGCAGCGCCGTGCCGTCGCGGACATCTGGATGGATAACTCCGGCAGCCCAGATGAGTTGGTGCAGCGGGCACACGACGTCTGGAACAACCGGATACTGCCGTTCGCGCACAACCTGGACGCGCATCAATGTGCCCGGGCGGCGGCGCGCCTGGTGCCGCCCGATCCGAGCTGGCCGGGGCAGGCCCGGCGGATCCTGGAAAGGCTGAAGACCACCTGCGGCCACCGGGCGGTTCGCGTCGACCACATCGGGTCGACGGCCGTGCCGGACTTCGACGCTAAGGACGTCATCGATGTGCAGATCACCGTCGAATCGCTTGCGGTGGCCGACGATCTCGCCGAGCCGTTGCTGGCGGCGGGTTACCCGCGCATCGAGCGCATCACCGGCGACGTCGCCAAGTCCGATGCCCGCAGCACCGTCGAGAGCTACGACCACAGTGATGATCCGGTGTTGTGGCGCAAGCGCATCAACGCCTCAGCGGATCCGGGGCGACCGACGAACGTGCATATCCGGGTGGACGGTTGGCCGGGGCAGCAATTCGCTCTGTTGTTCCGCGACTGGCTGCTGGCCAACCCCGACGTGCGCGCCGAGTATCTGGCCGCCAAGCATGCAGCCGAACAGCAGGCGGCCGGTGATACGGCGGTCTACGCCGACGCCAAGGAGCCGTGGTTTCTCGGCGCCTACCGGCGGGCGTGGGACTGGGCCGACTCGACCGGCTGGCGGCCTTAGCCGCACGACGATGCAGCTCGCGTAGCGAGGTGCGGAGGAGTGGGGCAATGGACCTAGCCGGTCAGCGGTGCGCCGCACTGCAGCGCACCGTTGTTGGGATCGGCACTACCGGGTAGCGGCCTGACCATTTGGTCGTTCTGGGTGAAAACGTTGTCCTCGACGTCGATCTCGCAGTGCACGTCGCCGAGTAAGGGAAACGCAGCACGATCCGCAGCCCGGCTTGCTGCGGATCGCTGAGCACGGTGTTGGCTTCGAACACGTTGCCTGGCATCGAGGGAAGGCTGGTGGTGTTCGTCTGATCGCCGTTGACCACGGAGGTAGCCTGGCTGCCCGTCGTCAGCGCATCGATCCTGGCTCGGTAGGTGATGTTGTGTAGGTCCGCCTTAGCCTTCGCCGGGCTTAGCTGGGAGCCGGCGGCGATGACTGTCATCGCGGCAATGGGGAGTAGCCTGCTGCCGTTGCAGCTGATAGTTGCTGAGATTATGCCCGAAAGCCCTCTACGTCAGGCAGTTCGGGCACGCAGTCTCGTCAGTCGCTGCAGCGGGCCGGACAGTGAGCGGGCGTGCCGCGACATGTTCGCCCACGGGTCGCTTTGGCCGGCCAGCCGTTTGGGTACATCACGGATGGTGAAGCGGTCGGCCCGCAGGCCGCGAGTGTCCAGCTCGTCCCACCCCAGCGGCGTTGCCACCGGGGCACCATCGCGCGGGCGGATCGAGTACGGCGCAACCGCGGTCTGCGCGTATGCGTTTCGCATGACGTCTAGGTACACCCGGCCGTCTCTCTTCTCCTTACGCACTTCCACGGTCCGGTGCTCCGGGTCCTCGGCCACCACCACTTCGGCGACGTCACGCGCGAACTGCCGGGCGGTGTCGAACTCGGTGTCGGCGCGCACCGGCACCACGACGTGTATACCCCGGGACCCCGTGACTTGCAGGTAGCTGACCAGTCCCAGGTCGCGCAGCAGCCCACCGACCGCCAAGGCGGTCGCTCGCACGACGGCGAAGTCGGTCCGCGACGGGTCCAAGTCGAAGATCAGTCGATCGGGGTGATGCAGTCGGCCTTGCCGCGACTGCCAGGCATGCAGGGTAATGCAGTTTTGGTTGGCCAGCCAGCGCAACGCATCCGGGCTTTCAGCCACCGGATGCACCACGGTGCCGTGCTCCTTGGCAACCTCGACGCGACCCATCCAGTGCGGCAACGAATCGGCGAAATCCTGCTGTAGAAAACCTTTTTCACCAATGCCGCGCGGGAACCGCTGCGCGTTGAGCGCCCGGCCCCTGAGGTGCGGCAACATGAATTCGGCGACCGCGCCGTAGTACTCGACGATGTCGCGCTTCCGGAAGCCGTCGGCCGGGAACATGACCCGGTCGGGGTGGGTGACCTCGACGCCGGTATGGGCCGTCAATGCGTCTCCCGGACGACCTCGGCGGCATCCTTGTCGGTGCGCAGACCGAGGTAGCGCGGGTGGCGCAGCTTTCCGTCGCGCGTCCACTCGGTGAATCCGATCTGCACGACCATTTCCGGGCGCACCCAATGAGCATCGGCTTCCCGCACCGAACCGCGGGTGAATGGTGCTGTGCTTTGCCCGATCGACGACAGCCGCTCGTGCAGTCGGTGCAGGGTGGCCTCGTCGAAGCCGGTGCCCACCTTGCCGGCGTAGCGCAAGTCGTGGCCTTCGTAGTAGCCAAGCAGCAATGCACCCAAGTCGACTCGGCTGCCTTTCGGGCTGGTGTAGCCGCCGACCACGAATTCCTGGTCCCGCACGCATTTGAACTTCAGCCAGTTGGGCGAGCGGCGGCCGTCGTACTTCGAATCGGCCAGCTTGGCGATCACTCCTTCGTCGCCGCGCTTGCACGCCGCGTGGTAGGCGGCGATACCGGCCGCGCGGCGGTGCGGGGTGTACCGCAGCGGATCGGCGAACTCAATGGCGTTGCGCAGCAGCTTCTTACGCCACAACAGCGGCACATCGACGGTGGACTTGCCGTCGAGATGCAGGAGGTCGAAGAGGTAGTAGAAGACGTGAACGGGCGACGCCCGGGCGGCCTCGGGGTCGGTGATGCCCAGCCGGCCCTGCAGCCGGGCGAAGCTGGTCCGCCGGCCCTCGAACGCCACCACCTCGCCGTCCAGCACGAAGCGCGTGGTGTGCTGGGCGGCGAGCGCGTCGACGAATTCCGGATATGTCCCGTTGAGCGGCTGACGATTCCGCGACAGGAGCCGCACCCGGTCGCCATCACGAAACGCCAGGCAACGCATTCCGTCGAACTTGCGCTCGAAAATCCAACGCGGATCAGAGAACCGTTTCTCGGTCAGGGTGGCCAGCATGGGAGCTCGCCAGTCGGGCACCGGCTCGTCGTGCATCGCCTCGCGCACCGACGCCGGTAAAAGGGTTTGGCCCGCTGCTATGTCGCGCGCCATGTCACCTCCATGCCGTTGGTCGCCAGCCAGCGGGACAGGTCATAGTCGTTGCGGGCCAAGCCGTCGACTGCGTCCACCGCGCGCCGCACCGCGTGTTCGGCCGCCTCCGGGGTCAGCAAACCGTGCCGGACGGCGTCGAGCAACTCGTCGACATCGGCCAGTTGCGCCCCGGCGCCGGTGCGCACCTCGATGTCGAGGTAATGGTCTTCCGAGCGCCAGACATCTGGGCCGGGCGTGTATTCGCCCACGTCGAGGTAATAGTCGTGATTGCGCTCATGGCCTGGATTGAAGTGAAAGACGGTGGCGCGCAACCCTAGCGACGGCAATAGCCACGACTCGAGGTAATGGAACTGAGCCCGGCCGGGAGTGGGCCTGGCCACGTAGAGTCCCCATGGGTGGACCACGTACTGGTCAACCGCCCGCACTATGCCTTTGGGGTCGATGTTAGTGCGGGCCACTAGATCGAACGTTTCGTGCTTCGGTGGGTGAATGATGTCACCCTACCGGCCATCAACGACGCAACCGGATCTTCCATCGCACGAAGCCGGCATACAGCAGCGAGAGCGCCGCCAACATGCCCATGTCGAACAGCCAGATGTTCAGCGTGTGCTCCCAGAACCTGTCCTGGGAGACCAGCGAACCGGGCACCACGTCGCGTAGATCGACCGTCGAGGCCGCCGCGGCGTAGCCCCAGCGCGCCGGCATCGCGAAGGACAGTTGGTCGAGCCCGAGCCGGCCGGTCACCGGCACCATTCCGCCGCACAACACCAACTGCGCCATGACCGTCACCACGAACAGCGGCATGATTTGCTCGCTGGATCGGACCAGCGACGAAATGGCCAGGCCCAGTAAGGCGGAGGCGACACACGTCGCGGCCACCGTCGCGAACAGTTCGACCGTGGCGTTCCCCAACACCGCGGCGCCACGGCTCGGCGCGCCCTTGCCCGCCACCACTATTGCGGTGATGATTGCCGACTGCACAATCGCGAATCCGCAGAACACCGCCGTCTTGGCCAGCAGGTAGGCCGTCGTCGACAAACCCACCGCTTGTTCGCGCTGGAAGATGGCGCGTTCACCGACCAGGTCGCGGATCGTCAAAGCGGTGCCCATGAAGGCCGCGGCGGGCAACAGCAGGGCCAATATCTGCGCCGCTTCGTCCGGCGTCCCGGCATTCGGGCCGGGGGCATGAAAGCCGTGGTTGCCCGGAACGGTCAGGGAAAGCGAACCCAGGATGAACGGGAGCAGCGCCAGGAAGATGAAGTAGGCGCGGTCGGCAACAACCAGGCGGACCTGCCGGCGGGCGATCGTCGAGATCTGCCGCCGCAGGCTGGTGTGGACCGGTTCTCCCAGCGCCCCCGGCTCGTCGGTGCGGTCCGGCACGAGTTTCTGCAGCCGCTTTTGGGCCTCGCTCTGGGCCAGGAAGCGCCGGTTGGCTTCCTCGGGATCGGCGCCCACCCGGGTGAAGATCTTCGCCCAGTTGGTGGTCCCCATCGCCTCGCCGATCTGGTCAGGCGGGCCACAGTAGGCCGTCTTGCCGCCCGGCGCCACCAACAGCAGCTGGTCGCAGGTGTCGAGGTAGGACAACATGTGCGTCACGACGATCACCACCCGACCAGCGTCAGCCAACTGCCGCAGCATCATCATGACCTGGTGGTCCAGCGCCGGGTCGAGACCCGAAGTCGGCTCATCGAGGATCAATAGCGACGGCCCGGTGAGCAGTTCCAACGCGACCGAGGCGCGTTTGCGTTGGCCGCCCGACAGCTTGTCGACGCGGGTGTCGGCGTGCTTGGTCAGATCCAGCTCGTCGAGGACTTGGGCGACGACTTTGGCGCGATCAGATTTGCTTGTGTCGGGCGGCAGGCGTAATTCGGCAGCGTATCCCAGCGCCTGGTTCACCGTCAGCTGGCGGTGCACAACGTCGTCTTGGGGGACCATCCCGATCCGGCTGCGCAACGACGCGTACTCGGCGTGAATGTTGTGGCCCTCAAACGTGACCGAGCCCGAGCTCGGGGTGGTATAGCCGGCGATGAGCCTGGCCAGGGTGCTCTTGCCGGCACCCGATCCGCCGATCACGGCGGTCAGCGTTCCGGGGCGAGCGGTCAGGGAGATGTCGTCCAGCAGTTGTTTGCCATTGTCGACGACGTATTTGACGTTGCGTACCTCGAGACCGCCGGTGCGCGTGGCGGCTTCGCTGCGCTTGGTCAGGGTGCCATCACGAAAGACCAGATCGACGTTGCCGACGGTGACGACGTCGTGGTCGGACAGAATGGCCGAGCCGACCCGGGTGCCGTTCACGAATGTGCCGTTGATGCTGTTGTCGCGGATTTCGGTGCCCAGCGGCGTCGGCACCAACGTCGCGTGCCGGCGCGAGACCAGAACGTCGGAGACGACGATGTCGTTGTCGGCGGCCCGACCGATCGTGACGGCGCCCGCCGTGCCGGCGGCCGACGACGAGCGTGGCGAGAACAATTTGACGAAGCGTGTCGCCAGGTTCGACACGTCGGCGGTCTTGGCGTCGATCACCGTGAACTCGGCGGCCGGTGTCGGGTCGGCTTTCGGTGGCGCCCCGGTGCCGCTTTCGGCGTACGACTGCGCCGGCGAGCCCGCGTCGACGACGGTCAGCTCCTCGGGTGGCGTGCGCCGCGGCGCCGGGGCCTGACGCGGCTGCGGAATGGTTTGGCGCGGCGGTGAATTCGGCGGGTGGGTTGGCCGCCTGGGTGGCTGCGGGCGCGATGGCGGGACGTTGGGACCGCCCCGAGTATCGGTCCTGCCGCGGCCTCGGACCGGGCCACGCGGCGGGATGGGATTCGTCTGCTCGGAAAGCGCGGACCATGCCAGCGTGGGTGGACCAGACGCCGGGGTTGACCTGTTTCCGGCGGGGCGATTGGTCTGACCCTGCTGCGGACCGACCGCGAAGGTCAGCCGAGGTCCTTGCGGGTTCCCGACGTGGATGCTCTGACCGTCGTGGATATCGATGACCGGCATCCGGTAGCCGTTGAGATAGGTCCCGTTGAGCGAGCCGTTGTCGATCGCCAGCCAGCGGCCTTGATCGAACCGCAGTATCAGATGCGCCCGCGAGATCCGCGGATCCGGGATGCGCACGTCGGCATGCAAGTCGCGCCCGATCACCACCTCGTGGCCGGCCGCGAACGATTGTTGGGACCCGTGGTGCCGAATAGTCAGGATGGGCGGGGCGGGTCGAGTCACTACTCAAGTATCGGTGGATCTCATGAGTGCTTTCTAAGAGACCCGTCTGTGATTTCGCTTTGTCTCGCTTCGGTCATTCATAGCGACCTCATAGCCTGCCGAGACCAACTGCCCACCGGGATCGGGCATATTCGAACGGGAGGGGTCGGTCGCGACGCGCAACGGGTGCGCTCGCGGCAGGTTGGGGCGAAACCGGGGCAGTGCCGAGAAATGAGGGGGCCAAGGCATAGATGGACGAGCACAAGCGGAGTACCCGGCCCATCGGTGCCGGCCGTGGGCTGCTGAGCAATCCGAGTCAGGCTCGCGAAGCGCTGCGAGCGGGCTTTCAGTCGCTGCCGTCTGTCACCGTCGCGCACCTGTTCCGCCGCATTCCGCCAGTCACTCCCAATCCGAATGCGGAGCCGGTGGAGGCGCAGCAGCCCGGCGAGCTCAGTGGGTCGCGCCTTGGGATAGGCAACGGTGGCGCGTTTGCCGGCTACACGATTCTGCGGCAGCTGGGCGCTGGCGGCATGGCCGAGGTGTATCTGGCTCTGCATCCCAGGTTGCCGCGTCGCGACGTGATCAAAGTGCTTGCCGAGGCGGTCACTGCGGATCCGGAGTTCCGCGAGCGGTTCAACCGCGAGGCCGATCTTGCTGCGACGCTGTGGCACCCGCACATCGTCGGGGTCCACGACCGCGGCGAATTCAACGGTCATCTCTGGATCTCGATGGACTACGTGGAAGGCACCGATGCCGCCCGGCTGGTCAAAGAACGCTACCCGGACGGGATGCCGATCGGCGAGGTGTGTGAGATTTTGCGGGCGGTAGCGAGCGCGCTCGACTACGCCCACGACCGCGGCCTGCTGCACCGCGACGTCAAACCCGCCAACATCCTGCTCACCCATCCAGAAGGCGGGCAGCGCCGAATTTTGTTAGCGGACTTCGGTGTCGCCCGCCACCTGGGCGACATCAGCGGGATCACCGAGACGAACGTCGCGGTGGGAACGGTGGCTTACGCAGCGCCTGAACAGTTGACGGGATGCAACATTGATGGGCGAGCCGACCAATATGCTTTGGCCGCAACGACTTTCCATTTGCTTACCGGTGCGCCGCCATTCCAGCACTCCAACCCGATCGCGGTGATCAGTCAGCATCTGCACGAGGATCCGCCCCGGCTCAGCGATTATCGTCCGGAGTTGGCCCATCTCGATGACGTGTTCCGCAAGGCGCTGGCCAAACGACCCGAGGACAGATTTGAGCGGTGTCGCGCGTTTGCCGCCGCCGTCCGCGAGCACCTCGACGGAGCCTATGAAGCGAGCAGCGGTGCTCACCCTGGTACCGCATTGATGACGCCACCCCGCCGGCGCGGACCGGGCGGTCTCGTTGCGGGCACCAAGCGCCGGTTTTCCCCGAGGGCCCGGTGGGCCACCGGACTGATCTGCGCGGTGCTCATCGCCCTGGTGGCGGGCTGGTCGATGCTGTACTCCGGCCAACCGGACACTCCGCCGACCAACCCGGCGCTCGCATCCAAGCCGTCCGAGCCCGCCGCCCTCTCGGGTGGGCCGGTCCTGAGCGGGACCTACAAACTCGACTACGATCAGACCAAGCGCACCACCAACGGCATCCCGATCCGTCACAACGGCCCCGCCACCAACTGGTGGGCCTTCCGTTCGGTGTGCACCACCAAAGGCTGTGCGGCCACGGGCGCCCAACTGGACGATGCCACCCACCAAGTGGCCGCCGGCACCGGTGGGGGCCAAACGGACACGCTGCGCTTCGTCGGTGGCTATTGGCAGGGCGCTCCTCAGCAGGAGCGAGTGGGCTGCACTCAGCCGACCGGACAGATCGAAGCCACCCAGCAGGAGACCGTCGCGTGGTCGTTGGCGCCGCAAGCCGGCGGTACCTTGCGCGGCACGGTGACCGAGACGGTGCTCAGCAACGAGTGCGGCGCACAGGGGGCGGTGGTGCGGGTGCCGGTGGTGGCCACCCGGGTCGGCGACGCACCCTCGGGCGCGAACCTGGCCGACCCCGCTCAGGTCATCAACACCTCGGCCAGGCCGTCCGCGCCCGCACCGCCAGTCCTGGGCGGATTGTGCACCGACGTCGGCAAACTCGCCTACGATCCGACCAACAACGAGCAGATCGTCTGTGAAGGCAACAGCTGGGCCAAAGCCCCCATCACGATGGGCGTGCACGCTTCGGGTAGCTCGTGCGACCGGCCGGGCACCTCGGTGTTCGCCATGACCACCTCGAACGACGGCTACCTGCTGGAATGCGATCCGGTCACCAGGACGTGGACGCGGCCCGCGGGATAGCCCGGCGTCGCGCGTGCACCAAGAGGCGACTTTCGAGTCCGCTAGCAGATGCGCTATCGCTTTCGCGGACAGGGTGGTGGTGCTCCCGCGGTACGCATGTGACCGATGTGACTTAGCCAACCGAGGCCCCGGCTAAATGTCGGTGCACGGCTCTACCCTGGTGGCATGGCCTTCGCCACCGAACATCCTGTCGTTGCGCACTCGGAATACCGCGCGGTCGATGAGATCGTGCGCGTCGGCGGCCACTTCGAGGTGGTCAGTCCGCACGCTCCCGCCGGTGATCAACCGGCAGCCATCGATGAGCTGGAGCGCCGCATCAAGGCCGGGGAGCGTGACGTGGTGTTGCTCGGAGCCACCGGCACCGGGAAGTCGGCCACCACCGCCTGGCTCATCGAGCGGCTGCAGCGGCCCACCCTGGTGATGGCGCCGAACAAGACGCTGGCCGCCCAGCTGGCCAATGAGTTGCGAGAGATGTTGCCGCACAACGCAGTCGAGTACTTCGTGTCGTACTACGACTACTACCAGCCCGAGGCCTACATCGCGCAGACCGACACCTACATCGAGAAAGACAGCTCGATCAACGACGACGTGGAGCGGCTTCGCCATTCGGCGACGTCGGCGCTGCTCTCGCGGCGCGATGTGGTCGTGGTCGCGTCGGTGTCGTGCATCTACGGCCTGGGCACACCGCAGTCGTATCTGGACCGCTCCGTGGAACTGCGGGTGGGCACCGAGGTGCCCCGCGACGGGCTGCTGCGGCTGCTGGTCGACGTCCAGTACACCCGCAATGATTTGTCCTTCACCCGCGGTTCGTTCCGGGTGCGCGGCGACACCGTGGAAATCATCCCGTCCTACGAAGAGCTGGCGGTCCGCATCGAATTCTTCGGTGACGAAATCGAAGCGCTGTATTATCTGCACCCGCTGACCGGCGAGGTGATCCGCCAGGTCGACTCGCTGCGGATTTTCCCGGCCACCCACTACGTGGCCGGCCCCGAGCGGATGGCCCACGCCATCTCGACGATCGAGCAGGAGCTGGCGCAGCGGCTGGCCGAGCTGGAGGGTCAGGGCAAGCTGCTCGAAGCCCAGCGGCTGCGCATGCGCACCAATTACGACATCGAGATGATGCGCCAGGTGGGGTTCTGCTCGGGCATCGAGAACTATTCCCGCCACATCGACGGGCGGGGGCCAGGCTCGCCGCCGGCGACGCTCCTCGACTACTTCCCGGAAGACTTCTTGCTCGTCATCGACGAATCCCACGTCACCGTGCCGCAAATCGGCGGCATGTACGAGGGTGACATGTCGCGCAAACGCAACCTGGTGGAGTACGGGTTCCGGTTACCCTCGGCGTGCGACAACCGGCCGTTGACCTGGGAGGAGTTCGCCGACCGCATCGGGCAGACGGTGTACCTGTCGGCCACCCCCGGTCCCTACGAGCTCAGCCAGACCGGGGGCGAGTTCGTCGAGCAGGTGATCCGGCCCACCGGGTTGGTGGACCCGAAAGTCGTGGTCAAACCGACCAAGGGACAGATCGACGACCTGATCGGCGAGATCCGCAAGCGTACCGACGCCGACGAGCGGGTGCTGGTCACCACGCTGACCAAGAAAATGGCTGAAGACCTTACCGATTACCTGCTGGAGATGGGCATCCGGGTGCGTTACCTGCACTCCGAGGTCGACACCTTGCGCCGGGTGGAGCTGCTGCGGCAACTGCGGCTCGGCGAATACGACGTGCTGGTCGGCATCAACCTGCTGCGTGAGGGCCTGGACCTGCCGGAGGTGTCACTGGTGGCAATCCTGGACGCCGACAAGGAGGGCTTCCTACGGTCGACGCGCAGCCTGATTCAGACCATCGGCCGCGCCGCCCGCAACGTCTCCGGCGAAGTACACATGTACGCCGATACGATCACCGACTCGATGAAAGAGGCCATCGACGAGACCGAGCGGCGGCGCGCCAAGCAGATCGCCTACAACGAGGCCAACCGCATCGATCCCCAGCCGCTTCGCAAGAAGATCGCCGACATCCTCGACCAGGTCTACCGGGAGGCCGATGACACCGAAGCCGTCGGGATCGGCGGATCGGGGCGCAACGCCTCGCGCGGCCGGCGTGCCCAGGGCGAGCCGGGCCGCGCTGTCAGCGCCGGCGTGTTCGAGGGGCGCGACACCGCCAGCATGCCGCGCGCCGAACTGGCCGACCTGATCAAAGACCTCACCGACCAGATGATGGCCGCCGCCCGTGACCTGCAGTTCGAACTCGCCGCGCGGTTCCGCGACGAGATCGCCGACCTGAAAAAGGAACTGCGCGGGATGGACGCCGCCGGCTTGAAATGAGTTTGCTGGCAGCGCATTTCTGATTCGCACCCAAAAGTCACCCATACGGTAGAAGGGTGACGGACACGGCGACTATCACCGGCGGCTGGCGCGAGCTGCTGGGTGCCCGATATTTGAGGACGTCCATCCTGCTGGCCGGCGGGGTGGCGCTCTACGCCACCAACGAGTTTCTGACCACCAGCTTGTTGCCCAACACCATCGCCGAAATCGGCGGTAGCCGGCTCTACGCCTGGGTGACCACCCTGTACCTGGTCGGCTCGGTGGTCGCGGCGGCAATGGTCAATCCATTGCTGCTGCGGGTCGGGGCACGCTCGTCCTATTTGATGGGGCTGGCCGTTTTCGGTGCCTCCAGCCTTATTTGCGGGGCAGCGCCCGATATGCACGTCTTGATCGCCGGACGCGCCCTGCAAGGTGTGGCCGGCGGCCTGCTCGCCGGCCTCGGCTACGCGGTCATCAACACCGCCCTGCCGCGGCGGCTGTGGACGCGCGGCTCGGCACTGGTCTCGGCGATGTGGGGGGTGGCCACGGTGGTCGGCCCCACCACGGGTGGCCTATTCGCGCAATTCGGGCTATGGCGCTGGGCCTTTGTTGCGATGGCGATTCTGACTGGTCTGATGGCGACATTGGTGCCGATAGCGCTGGCCCACGCCGATCCGAGTGCCGCCATGCCGGCGAAGAAGGTGCCGGTGTGGTCGCTGCTGATCATCGGTGCTGCCGCCCTGGCGGTCAGTGTCGCCCAGATTCCGCGCAACGTCATTGCGACATTCGGGCTGCTCGGCCTCGGCATCGCGCTCGTGGGCCTATTCGTGATCGTGGACTGGCGGATGCATGCGGCGATATTGCCGCTCAGCGTGTTTGGGCCCGGACCCCTGAAGTGGATGTATCTGAGTATGGGGGTGCTGATGGGCGCCGCGATGGTGAACACCTACGTGCCATTGTTCGGTCAGCGATTGGCACATTTGAATCCGGTGGCGGCTGGGTTTTTAGGGGCGACGCTGGCGCTTGGCTGGACGGTCAGCGAAATCGTCAGCGCATCGTTGGACAGCCCGCAAGTGATCGGACGGCTCATTGTGGCTGCGCCGCTGGTGGCGGCGTCAGGTCTGGCCTTGGGTGCAGTTGCCCGGAGCGGTGATGCGTCCATCTGGACGGCCGCGCTGTGGGCGGTGGCTCTCGTCGTCGCCGGCACCGGAATCGGGATGGCCTGGCCGCATTTGTCGGCGCGCGCGATGGCCTCGGTTGACGCCCCGGCTGAAGGCGGCGCTGCCTCGGCGGCGATCAACACCGTCCAGCTCATCTCCGCGGCGGTCGGCGCCGGGTTGGCCGGTGTCGTTGTCAACACCGCCAAGGGCGGCGACGGGATGGCGGCTCACCTGTTGTTCACGGTATTCACCGCATTGAGCGCTGCCGGTGTGGCGGTTTCGTACGGTGCGACCCGCGGCGGCCGCGAAGCCGCCCCCGGCGGCCCGCGCTGAGCTCAGTCCGGATCGCCCTCGCTCCGCAGAACGGCCACCACGCCGTCAATATCGGCGAAGACCTGTTGTGCATCCGCGATCCTGGACCCCGACAACGTCATCATCACCCGGACCTCGCCGTCGTCGATATCGCGTGCATCCGCGTCGAGCCCGGTGAGCTGCCAGTTCCGCTGCCCGCAGATCCGCAGCACCTCGCGCAGCATGCCCCGGCCGTTTTCGTAGATGATCTGCACCCGAACCGTCCCGAGCAGCTTGGCGGTCAGTTGCGCCTCGACCGCGTGGAAAGCGAGTGCGCTGACGAAGTGCAGGCCGACCACCGCGATGGCGAGGAGCAGGAGCCCGGCGCCCACCGCCATACCGACGGCGGCCGATTCCCAGACCGCGGCCGCCGTGGTCAGCCCGTGTACCGCACCGCGCCGAGTGATAATGATCCCAGCGCCCAAAAAGCCTATGCCAGAGACGATTTGCGCTGCGACACGGAAGGGGTCCAGCGTCTCCGTGCCGCTCGCCACGATGTCACTGAACCCGTATTTGCTGGTCAGCATGATCAGCGCCGACGACGTGCCCACGATGGTCTGGGTGCGCAGCCCGGCGCTTTTGCCCTGGATGGTTCGTTCCAGGCCGATGAGCGTCGTCAACCCGAACGCCGCGAGAAGCTCAACGAGGTGTCGATAGCCCTGTACGTTGCCGCCCAGCAGCGGTGCGGCCAGCCAGCTTTGCATCCCTGTCAATTACCCCGGAATTGGTACTTCACGCGTTCGGCAAAGAGGCAATTCAGCGGGTGGATTTCACGACCTGCGAGTAATGGAACTGCCAACGCTCGACAATGTGAAAGCCGAGGTAGCCGGGGAATCGAAACGCTGGGGCGCGCCCGAAAGCGTTTCCGGGCGGCAACGACTGCCCCGATTGGTGATCGGGCAGCGATTTGTCTTTATTGGTGATGGTCCAGATTGTGGAGCATTTATTGATCTTGGCCGTCGTCAGCCACACGGCGACGTGGCCATCCCACAGCGATCCGACCTTGGGTCCGTACACGCCTCGCTCAACGTCGATCAGCGACCGGAAGGCCGCCGGGCGGGTGGCCAGCAGCGCGCGGATCGGCCCCGGTTTCCATGGCACGGTGTTGTCCACCATCAAACAGTCACCCGGTGCGGCGTGGGAGCTGATCAAATCCGCGACCTGGCTGTAATCCCAGCCCTCCTTGGCATATGGCCAGCGCTGGATGAACAGGTAATTCGGCACCGCCGCCACAGCCAACAACAGCAACACACCGGCGACGGGCCACGGCCTGCGGGCGACTGTGACGAGGCAGATCGCCAGAATGATGGCCATCGCGGGCGCGGTGAAGATCAGGTACCGCGGGTAGTAGATCGGTTCGTTGATGGCCGAATAGATGACGACGAGCGCGGTGGGGATGACCATCCACGCCGTGCACATGAGCAACAGTCCCCGGACGTCGCCGGCCGGTGCCTCAGCCCCCGCGACCCGCACCACGACCGCCGCGACGATCAGCACAGCGGCGGCAATAGCGAACGGAACGCTGTGGTCGAAGTACTGGCGCAGGATGATGTCAAAGGCGTAATGCCAACTAACGGGGTAGATCCAGTTGACCTGCCTCACTTGGCCATGGGCGAATGCAATGAACGGCGTCATCGCCGCGACAGCGACCGCCGTGCTGACGATCCACCGAATGAACGCAGATTTGCGGGTGCCTTTCGGTGTCAGGAGCGGCAGCATAGCGGCGTAGACCGGCACCAGCAGAATCAGGTTGAGATTGAGCAAAATCGACACCATCAAAGCCGGTGAATAACAGAGCCACAATCGCGGGCTGTGGCACCGAACAGCGGCGACGAGCAACACCGTGAGCCATACGGCGGCGGCAGCCGCGAAGGCATACGAGCGCGCCTCGATACCGGCCCAGGTCGTGCGCGGCAGGATGGCGAAAACGGCTCCCGCGCAGACCGCGGTTGGCCGTGTGGAGAACTGCCTGGTGAACACGGTGACCCCGGCGGCAACGGCGCCGATGGCCAGCGCACTTGGCGCCCGGGACCAGAACTCGGTCGGCGGAAAGAGCGCGAACCAGCCGTGCATCAAAAGGTAGTAGAGCCCGTGGACTGCGTCGATATGACTCAGCAGCCGCCACAGCTCAGGCACCGTCCGGCTGGCTGAAGCCGATATCGTCGCCCCTTCGTCGAACCACAGCGAAGGCCTACTCGCCCAGGCGGCGCTGATGACGGTCGCGAAGGCGGCGATCGCCCATGGGTCGAGCAGTCGGCCGGGCGGGCCTGCGAATGCAGGTTTGCCGACGACATCCGGGGCGCGTTGCTCCAGGGTGGGCATGGACATGATGTGTGTCACCCTAAAGCGGAATCGCTGGGCCGGGTCACAAACCACGTCCCGCTATTGGCGCTCGGTGCCCGCAATTCACGAAAAGCTGCCTAATACAACGCTTTCCGCAGCGGGGGCGAGCATTTGATTGTTTTGTCATCGCCGATATTGTCTGTTGATGCAGCATGAACCCGCAAATTGTGACGCGCCACGCCGCGCTGAGTGGCTAATCTGGTCCCTGCGCATCGGGCAAACGCGATACTGTCTGGGGTTGGTGACAAACCGGAACTGGGAGGGTAAATGGGCGCCTATCGGACCGTGGTGGTCGGAACCGACGGCTCGGATTCGTCGATGCGTGCAGTAGACCGGGCGGCGCAGATCGCGGGCGCGGACGCAAAGTTGATCATCGCGTCGGCGTACTTGCCGCACCATGAGGACACGCGGGCCGCCGACGCACTGGGCAGCGAGAGCTACAAGGTGTCCGGTACCGCACCGATCTACGCCATTCTCCAAGATGCCAAGGACCGCGCCCACGCCGCCGGTGCCAAGAACGTCGACGAGCGACCGATCGTCGGCGCCCCGGTCGACGCGCTGGTCAAGCTCGCCGAGGACGAGAAAGCCGATCTGCTCGTGGTCGGAAACGTCGGCCTGAGCACGATCGCCGGCCGGCTGCTGGGATCGGTGCCCGCCAACGTTTCGCGGCGCGCCAAGGTCGACGTGCTGATCGTCCACACCACGAACTAGGCCGACGGGGCCGGGGCATAGCCGCGGCCCGGGCTATATGCCCCTCGAAGCCGAGCGTGGTGGCCATGTCCATCACCACCGTCGTTCGCGCCACTCCTCGAGGTGGGGGCGCTCGGCGCCCAGGGTGGTGTCGTCACCGTGGCCGGGGTAGACGACCGTGTCGTCGCCGAACCGGTCGAACACCCTCGTTTTCACGTCGTCAAACAGTGAGTCGAACTCCGCTGGCTTACTTGTGCGCCCCAGACCGCCCGGGAACAGGCAGTCACCGGTGAACAACTGGGTGACTCCGCCGGTGGCGGGTCCGTCCAGGGCCAGCGCGATCGAGCCCGGCGTGTGTCCGCGCAGGTGAATGACATCGAATTTGAGCTTGCCGATCTGCACGATGTCGCCGCCCGCCAGCAAACGCTCGGATTTGACCGGCAGCGGCCCGGCGTCGATCTTATTGGCGGCCGTGGGCGCGCCGGTCGCCTCGGCCACGGCTTCCAGTGCCTGCCAGTGGTCGAAGTGCTGGTGGCTGGTCACAATCAGCGACAGCTTCGGCGCATAGCGGCGGATCAGGTCAATGAGCACGTCGGCGTCGTTGGCCGCGTCGATCAGCAGCGTTTCACCGGTCTCCGAACAGGTCACCAGATACGCGTTGTTGTCCATCGGGCCCACCGACGCCTTTAGGATCGTGGCGCCGGGTAGGGTCCGGCGCGCTGCGGTACCAGGGTCGACGTGACCGGTGTAGTTCTCGTCCAGGACACTCATACCGGTCACGCTACTGGTCCCCGGCCACTTGTCGGTATGGGCACATAGCATGGAATGCGCCGTGCGCACTATCCGCTATACGCACGTAACGAGATTCACCGAAAGAGGGCAGCGTGGCTGACCGCCTGATCGTCAAAGGCGCCCGCGAGCACAACCTGCGCGGCGTCGACCTCGACCTGCCGCGCGACTCGTTGATCGTCTTCACGGGGTTGTCCGGATCGGGCAAGTCGTCGCTGGCTTTCGACACCATCTTCGCCGAGGGGCAACGCCGTTACGTCGAGTCGCTGTCGGCCTATGCCCGCCAATTCCTCGGCCAGATGGACAAGCCGGATGTCGACTTCATCGAGGGCCTGTCGCCCGCGGTGTCCATCGACCAGAAGTCCACCAACCGCAACCCCCGATCGACGGTGGGGACGATCACCGAGGTCTACGACTACCTGCGGCTACTCTACGCGCGCGCGGGCGCGCCGCACTGCCCGGTGTGCGGCGAGCGGATCGCCCGCCAGACTCCCCAGCAAATCGTCGACCAGGTGCTGGCGATGCCGGAGGGCACCCGGTTTTTGGTGCTGGCCCCGGTGGTGCGCACCCGCAAGGGGGAATTCGCCGACCTCTTCGAAAAGCTCAACGCCCAGGGCTACAGCCGGGTGCGGGTCGACGGCGTGGTACATCCGCTGACCGATCCGCCGAAGCTGAAGAAGCAGGAAAAGCACGACATCGAGGTCGTGGTGGACCGGCTCACCGTCAAGGCCACCGCCAAACAACGCCTCACCGACTCGGTGGAAACCGCGCTGAACCTGGCCGACGGCATCGTGGTGCTGGAGTTCGTCGATCACGAGCACGACGCCCACAACCGCGAGCAGCGGTTCTCCGAGAAGCTGGCCTGTCCCAATGGGCACGCGCTGGCCGTCGATGACCTGGAACCGCGGTCGTTCTCGTTCAACTCGCCCTACGGCGCCTGCCCCGAGTGCACCGGCCTGGGGATCCGCAAGGAAGTCGACCCCGACCTGGTGGTGCCCGACCCGGAACGCACGCTGGCCGAGGGAGCCATAGCGCCATGGTCGACGGGGCACACCGCGGAGTACTTCACCCGGATGATGGCCGGGCTCGGCGATGAGATGGGGTTCGACGTCAACACGCCGTGGCGCAAGCTACCGGCTAAGGCGCGCAAGGCAATTTTGGAGGGCTCCGACCACCAAGTGCATGTGCGTTATCGCAACCGGTACGGCCGCACCCGCTCCTACTACGCCGATTTCGAAGGCGTGCTGGCGTTCCTGCAGCGCAAGATGGCGCAGACCGACTCCGAGCAGATGAAGGAGCGCTACGAGGGCTTCATGCGCGACGTGCCGTGCCCGGTCTGCGAGGGCACCCGGCTCAAGCCGGAGATCCTGGCCGTGACGCTGGCTGCAGGGGGGCGCGGCGCCAAGTCCATCGCGGAAGTGTCCGAGTTGTCGATCGCGGACTGCTCGGATTTCCTGAACGCGCTCACCCTGGGACCACGCGAGCAGGCGATCGCCGGTCAGGTGCTCAAGGAAATCCAGTCGCGGCTCGGCTTTCTGCTCGATGTCGGGCTGGAGTATTTGTCGTTGTCCCGCGCGGCGGCCACGCTGTCCGGCGGTGAGGCCCAGCGCATCCGGCTGGCCACCCAGATCGGCTCGGGCCTGGTGGGCGTGCTCTATGTGCTCGACGAGCCCTCTATCGGGCTGCACCAGCGCGACAACCGCCGCCTCATCGAAACGCTCACTCGGCTAAGGGATTTAGGTAACACACTGATCGTCGTCGAGCACGATGAAGACACCATCGCGCACGCCGACTGGATCGTCGACATCGGGCCGCGGGCCGGCGAGCACGGCGGCCAAATCGTGCACAGCGGAACCTATGCGGAGCTGCTGGCCAACCCCGATTCGATCACCGGCGCCTACTTGTCGGGCAAGGAAAGCATCGAGATCCCTGCGGTCCGGCGTCGCGTCGACCACAAGCGCCAACTCACGGTGATCGACGCCCGCGAGCACAACCTGCGCGGCATCGACGTGTCTTTTCCGCTGGGCGTGCTGACCTCGGTGACCGGCGTATCGGGCTCCGGCAAATCGACATTGGTGAACGACATCCTGGCCGCGGTGTTGGCCAACCGGCTCAACGGCGCGCGGCAAGTCCCGGGTCGGCACACCCGGGTCACCGGGCTGGATCACCTGGACAAGCTGGTGCGGGTCGACCAATCCCCGATCGGCCGGACGCCGCGGTCCAACCCAGCCACCTACACCGGGGTTTTCGACAAAATCCGCACCCTGTTCGCGGCCACCACCGAGGCCAAAGTCCGCGGCTACCAACCCGGCCGGTTCTCCTTCAACGTCAAGGGCGGCCGCTGTGAGGCCTGCACCGGTGACGGCACCATCAAGATCGAGATGAACTTCTTGCCCGACGTATACGTCCCGTGCGAGGTCTGCCACGGGGCCCGCTACAACCGCGAGACCCTCGAGGTGCACTACAAGGGCAAGACCATCTCCGAAGTGCTGGACATGTCGATCGAGGAAGCGGCGGAGTTCTTCGAGCCGATCACCGGCATCCACCGCTATCTGCGCACGCTGGTCGACGTCGGACTGGGGTATGTCCGGCTCGGCCAGCCCGCGCCGACGCTGTCCGGTGGCGAGGCCCAGCGGGTCAAGCTGGCCGCGGAATTACAGAAGCGCTCCACTGGGCGGACCATCTACATTCTCGACGAACCCACCACCGGGCTGCACTTCGACGACATCCGCAAGCTGCTGAAAGTCATCAATGGCCTTGTGGACAAAGGTAATACGGTCATCGTCATCGAGCACAACCTGGACGTGATCAAGATGTCGGACTGGATCGTCGACATGGGTCCAGAGGGTGGCGCCGAGGGCGGAACCGTTGTCGCGCAGGGCACGCCAGAAGACGTTGCCGCGATCCCGGAAAGCTATACCGGGAAGTTTCTTGCCGACGTCGTGGGCCGGCCCGGCGCTGCACAGCGGCAGAATCGGCGTCGCAAAGTCACTGCTTGAGTCGCTGACCGTCAACGCTCGTCGGATCGCACCGACTCGCGAATCTCGGCCAGCCGTTCGGCGGCCGCGCGTTGACGCTCATCGTATTGCTCCTCGACCGACTTCCCTTGCGGGGATTCGGCATCCAGTTCGGCGCCACCCTGCGCCGTTGCGTATCGGCTTTCGATCTTCTCCCGCACCGACTCAAAGGTCGGCACGCCGTCGCTGTCGTACCCGGGGTCGGGGGTTGCTGGTTCGTCGGGCATGATGCAACGCTACTGCGAGTGACGCTCGAAGTAGCGCACCACCTGCTGCCAGTAAGCCAATGTCAACGCCATCTGCAGTGCGGTTGCGGTTGCCGCCGCTCGCGGCCGATGCTGGTACGCGGCGATGCCCCCCACCAGCGCAGCGGCCGATGCCACTGCGCTGACCAACATTGCCGCATCTCGGGGTCGGCGGGCGATCCACAATTCCTCGCCCAGCATGGCCCGGGCTGACCATGCGCGTTCATGCCCCGGGTTGCCGAACAGGAACGGATTGACGAAAAACCACAACGCAATCCATGCCGCGTGGCTCCCGCTGCGCGTCCATGGCGGCACCAGGATCAGCGGTGTGCTCGCCCAGCGGGTCCACGCACTCCATGGATTGCAGTGCCGTGCGAATATCGCACGCCGAACGCGCGCAACGGACAACACAACCGGCTAATGAGTGTTGGAGCGCTGGGCAGGTTTCACCATTGGACCATTGGGCGCGGGCGGAGCCGACGCGGCGGGCAACGGAATCCGGGTAACCCCGGGCGTTCCCAACTGGCCCGCCAGCCACGGCAGCGCGGCCGCGAAGGCCCGGTCCGCGAATGGCCAATCATGCTTTCCCGGCTGGGGTACCACAGCGCAGTCGATCGCGTTGGCCCGACCGAGCGCACAGAGCGAGTAGGCGGCGGCGGTTTGGTTGCCGGGGTTGGCGGCCGCTTCGCGGGCGGCGAGACGGATCGCCCCACTGTCGGTGGTGGTGAAGTCGTGGTGCGGTGCGGGCGGACCGTCCGACGAGATCGCAAACCAGCCCGCCACATCGTGGTAAGGCCCATGCCGGTTGATCACCGCGGTCGGGTCGAATGCCGCCCAGGCGTCGGAGTTTCCGCCGAACAGCCGCGCAATGGTCTGCGCCTTATTCCCGGCGTTGGGGAAGAAGTCACCGGCGACGTCGACGAACGCGCTGAACAGCTCGGGATGCATGACGGTCAAATCCACCGCACAGGTCCCGCCCATGGACCAGCCGGTGATGCCCCAGTGCGACCGGTCGGCGCTGACCCCGAAAGTCGAGATCATGAACGGCACGACGTCTTTGGTGAGATGGTCGGCGGCGTTGCCGCGAACGCCGTTGACGCATTCGGTGTCGTTGTTAAAAGCTCCTCCGGAGTCCACGAACACCAGCACCGGTGCCTTGCCGTCGTGTGCGGCCGCAAAGTCGTCGATGGTCTTGACCGCGTTGCCCGCACGCGTCCAGTCGGCCGGCGTGTTGAACTGCCCGCCGATCATCATCACTGTCGGCAGCGGCGGCGGCCGCCTACTGGCAAACCATTCGGGCGGCAGGTAGACCAGCTCACCGCGGTGCTTGAAATGTGATGCCTCCGAAGGGATCTCGACGGGAACCACGGTTCCGTGCGGAGGACGGGAGCCTTTGGCCGCCATCGCGGTGACCGTGGCCTGGTCGGTCTGATCGGGTAATGGCCCCAAGGTCAGCTGGTTCCACGCGGATTGCACGGTGGGGAAGTAGCCGACCCACAGGTTGAGCACCAACGCCGCGCTGAGCACGCACAAAGGCACGGCCAGCAACGCCGCGCCGCGCCGCCAACGGCGGGCGGTGCGCCAACCGAGACCGAGCACCGCCATCGCCATGCCGGTCAACGTGATCCACAGCCACAGCGCCGACGGCGCGGGTTCATCGGCAAGACCGCGGTCGACGACGTACCAGTGGGTCAGGCAGGCAGCCGCACCTCCGACCAGGGCAGCTCCGGGTAGCCACACCGTGCGCCAGCGACGCGACCGCCAGCCGACGGCCAGCGCCAGCACCACCGCCGCACTCACCTGGACGGTGGTGGGTACCCAGCCATGCATCAGGGAGATGTGACCACTCGCTAGCAAAGGGGCCGTGGCAGGTGCCGTCGCTGTCACGTCATCCATTGTGATCCATTGTTAACAGTCCTGGAACATATTCGGCGAATGTTCACCGCCTACCGGCGGTGCGTTCCAGGCCCGGTTAATGCGGCTTGGCCAGCGGGAATGGCAGTGTTTCGCGGATGCTGCGGCCCGTTATGAGCATGACGAGTCGATCGACGCCCATCCCGAGCCCGCCGGTGGGCGGCATCGCGTATTCCATGGCTTGCAGGAAGTCCTCGTCGAGCTCCATCGCCTCGGGGTCTCCGCCGGCAGCCAGCAGCGATTGCTCCTGCAGGCGGCGCCGCTGCTCGACCGGGTCGGTCAGCTCGCTATACGCGGTGGCCAACTCAACACCCCAGGCCACCAGGTCCCAGCGTTCGGCGACGCCGCGCTGGCTTCGGTGCGGACGGGTCAACGGCGACACCGACGTCGGAAAGTCGATGTAGAACGTCGGCTGCTCGGTCCGATCCTCGACCAGGTGCTCATAGAGCTCCAGTACCACCGCGCCGGCATCCCAATGTGCGCGGTAAGGAATGTGCGCGGTGTCGGACAGCTTGCGTAGCACTCTCAGCGAGGTGTCGGGGTCGATCTGTTCACCGAGCGCTTCGGACACCGCGCTGTACACCGTCTTGACGGGCCAGACTCCGGAGATGTCGACCGGTTCGGTGCCGTCCCCATCCGGGCGAGGCCGCAGCACAATCTGCTCGCCGTGCGCGGCCTGGGCGGCGTTTTGGATAAGCTCGCGGCACCCATCGATCCAGACCTTGTAGTCGGCATGCGCCTGGTATGCCTCCAACAACGTGAACTCGGGATTATGGCTGAAGTCGACACCCTCGTTGCGAAACGCTCGACCCAACTCGAACACTCGCTCCACACCGCCGACACACAACCTTTTCAGGTAGAGCTCCGGCGCTATGCGCAAGAACAGGTTCATGTCATAGGTGTTGATGTGGGTGACGAAAGGCCGTGCGGTGGCTCCGCCGTGGATCTGCTGCAGTATCGGGGTCTCGACTTCGATGAACCCCTTGGCGAACAGCGTTTCCCGGACCGAACGCAATACGCTGCTGCGGGCCGTGAGCAGCTCACGCGCCTCCGGGTTGACGGCCAGGTCGACATAGCGGGTTCGCACCCGCGCTTCGGGGTCGGTAAGCCCTTTCCACTTATTCGGCAACGGCCGCAAGCACTTACCGATCATCCGCCAGTCACCCACAATCAACGAGCGGGTGCCGTTTTTGCTGAACCCCATGTGCCCGGTCAGCTCGACCAGGTCACCAAGATCGATGGCCGCGGTGAAGTCTGCGGTTCGGCCCTGCTCTAGCCGTGAATTGTCCAGCAGCACTTGCATTTCCCCCGACCAGTCACGCAACTGGGCGAACAACACCCCGCCGTAGTCGCGGATCCGCAGTATCCGGCCCGACACCGAAATGGTCTCCTGGTCGTCGGCGTCGAGCGCCTGGGCGATGGTGTGACTGGGGGGAGACCCCACCGGGTAAGCGTCAACACCTTTGCGCCGCAGTATCTTCAGCTTGGCCAGTCGCACCCGGACCTGTTCGGGCAGCCGGGTGGACATCGGTTCCTCACCGTCCTCGGCATCCCGGCCTTGCAGCCCGCTGACATCGGGCGCCGACCCGTCGGCGTGCAGCAGGCCCGACTCCGCGAGCCTGGGTGGCACGGCGGGGTGATGGCCGGTATGCATCTTCTCCCGCCGGCTGAACGGCAAGACCAGGAAACCCTCCGCAATCACCGAAGCGACGCCCACCCGGGGAATCAGGCGGGCGTCCTCGTAGCAGGCGTAGCGCGGAACCCATTCGGGTTGGTACTTCATGTTCGACCGGTATAGGGTCTCTAGCTGCCACCACCGCGAGAAGAACAGCAACAGTCCTCGCCAGAGCCGGGCTACCGGGCCCGCACCGAGTTGGGCACCTTGTTCGAACGCCGACCGAAACATCGCGAAGTTCAGTGAAATGCGGCTGATGCCAAGGGCTTCGGCGTTGAGGGCAAGTTCACTGACCATGAGTTCGATGGTGCCGTTGGGGGATTGCGGCGAACGGCGCATCAAGTCCAGCGAGACACCGGTGGTCCCCCACGGGACCAGGGACAGCATCGCAACGACGGTGCCGTCGCGGTCGCGTGCTTCGACCAGGAGGCAGTCACCATCGGCTGGGTCACCGAGCCGGCCCAGCGCCATGGAAAAGCCCCGTTCGGTTTGGGTGTCGCGCCAGGCGTCGGCGCGCGCAATGGTGTCGGCCATCTCTTCGGCGTCGATGTCGCGGTGCCGGCGGATGCGCACTGTCAACCCGGCCCTGCGGGCTCGGGTCACGGCTTGGCGGACACCGCGCATGTCGGGCCCGGACAGCCGGAAATCGGCGGTTCGCAGAATGGCCTCGTCGCCCAGCTCGAGCGCGTTCAGGCCGGCCTCGCGATATACCCGGGCACCTTGCGAACTCGCGCCCATCACCCCTGGGGCCCAGCCGTAGGTTTGGCACAACCCGAGCCAGGCGTCGATGGCCTGCGGCCAGGCCCTCAAGTCGCCGATCGGGTCGCCGCTGGCCAGGCAGACGCCGATTTCGACGCGGTAGGTGATGGCGGCGCGGCCGCTTGGGGCGAACACCACCGACTTGTCGCGGCGGGTGGCGAAGTAGCCCAGCGAGTCGTTCTTGCCGTACAACTCGAGAAGCCCGCGGATCGCCGACTCATCCTCACCGGTCAGGGCGTTTTCGGCGCGCTGGGATTGGAACAGCACGATCGTCGCGATGATCAGCGCGAGCGCGCCGAACAAGCCGAAGATCGCGTTGAGGAAGACGTGCGGCCGGCCGGTGAACAGGTCCGGATCCGCGAGGGCGAACCCGACCACCCGGTTGGCCACATACGGTAGGCGGTCCTGGCGGGCGAGCGTCCCGGGGAACAATTCGACCAGGCCCCAGGACAGCAGGATTCCGATCACGTCCCCGGCCACCAGCACCGCGGCGGCTTTGACCAGTGCGCCTCTGCGGACTTTTGCCCAGAACTCCCGGTAGGCCAAGACCAGCAGCACGATCGCGACGATGTGCACCGCCAAGCCAAGATTTTCCCCGAAGGTCTCGGCTGCGGTGTTGTCACCTGCGGCGATATCGGCGACGTTCAACCCGGCGGCAAGGATCATCTGTCCCAGCAGCACCAGCCAGGCGATCCGTTTGCGAGCGGTCAGAGCCGCGGCGAGTAAGGCCAGGACGAACGACCAGGCGACGCTGGTGTCGGGGAAGTTGAACAGGTAGCTGTTGATGAACTCGCGCGGGACCTTGATCACCCACCGCAGCAGCGGTGAGATGCTGGCCAGCAACGACACCGTGGCGATGACGCCCACGGTCCAGCCCGCCGCCGCCGGTACCCACCGATACCACGAGCGCGACCGGCTGTGAGGCCCCGAACGGGGCCCCCAACGAGGCGTTGCGAGTGTCACAGACCGCGAGGATATGCCTTGAATCCGTGAAAAGCTTGGCGAAGTGCTGAAAGCGTACAAGACTAGTTGACCGCGTTTTCCCCACTGCGGTGATCCGCGCCGACCGAAGGTCGGAGTCGGCGAAGTGCTAAACGGGCACCTCACCGGCTGCTAAACTAGCTGCTGCGACCATTCCGGCGAAGGCCGGGAACAGTAAGTGGAGTCCCACTCCCACCGTGCGCCACGAGATTTTCTCTCAAGGCGTAGCGGTCCGGTCACAGGCATCGCGTATGTCTGTTCCGCGGTGAACGCGGGCGGCTTGACTGTTGTCAAGCCGTGATCGGTCGGCATTGGGCCCTGCTTGTGCAGGGCTTTTTTGCTGGTGGTGTGTGGTGCATCCACCGCTGCATCCCGACGGGCCCAGACACCGGTGTGGTTGCACGACACCAGAAGCCCAACAAGGGAGGCCCCATCAGCACTGAGACCCGCGTCAACGAGCGCATCCGCGTACCTGAAGTCCGATTGATTGGCCCAGGAGGGGAGCAGGTAGGCATAGTGCGCATCGAAGACGCACTGCGCGTCGCCGCGGACGCCGACCTCGACCTTGTCGAAGTAGCCCCGAACGCCAGACCGCCGGTCTGCAAAATCATGGACTACGGCAAGTTCAAATACGAGGCGGCGCAAAAGGCGCGCGAATCCCGCCGGAACCAGCAGCAGACGGTCGTCAAAGAGCAAAAGCTTCGACCCAAAATCGACGATCACGATTACGAGACCAAGAAAGGCCACGTAATCCGCTTCCTGGAGGCGGGGTCGAAGGTGAAGGTCACCATCATGTTTCGCGGACGTGAGCAGTCGCGGCCCGAGTTGGGCTACCGGTTGCTACAGCGGCTGGGCGCGGACGTCGCCGACTACGGATTCGTCGAGACGTCGGCCAAGCAGGACGGCCGCAACATGACGATGGTGCTGGCACCGCACCGCGGCGCGAAGACCCGTGCCCGGGCGCGGCATCCCGAAGGATCGGGGAGCGGCGCGGCGCCGGATTCCGACGCGGCCGCCGACACCAACCCGTCACCGAACTGACCTGCAGCTCAACAGCGAGACCCAGAATCCCAAGAACAGAGGAAACATGCCCAAAGCCAAGACCCATAGCGGAGCATCAAAGCGGTTCCGGCGCACCGGGACCGGGAAGATCCTGCGCCAAAAAGCCAACCGCCGGCATTTGTTCGAGCACAAGCCGTCTACCCGGACTCGGCGGTTGGAAGGCCGCACCACGGTATCGGCCAACGACACCAAGCGTGTGAACACACTGCTGAACGGCTGACCATTCCATCGGCTACCTGACCATTTATTAACGAGAGTAGGAATATCCATGGCACGCGTGAAGCGGGCGGTCAACGCCCACAAGAAGAGGCGCAGCATACTGAAGGCCTCGAAGGGCTATCGCGGCCAGCGATCCCGGCTCTACCGCAAAGCCAAAGAGCAGCAACTGCATTCACTGAACTATGCCTACCGCGACCGCCGCGCGCGCAAGGGCGAGTTTCGGAAATTGTGGATCTCGCGGATCAATGCGGCGGCGCGCGCCAACGACATCACCTACAACCGGCTGATCCAGGGCCTCAAGGCGGCAGGTGTGGAAGTGGACCGCAAAAACCTCGCCGACATCGCGATCACCGATCCGGCGGCGTTCACCGCGCTGGTTGACGTCGCCCGGGCGGCGTTGCCCGAGGACGTGAACGCCCCCTCGGATTCCGGAGAGGCAGCTTAGCCCCTGCTGACCGAACGTTCGGCCCGAGTCGCCGCAGCGGTCAAGCTGCATCGCCACATCGGCCGACGCCGGGCGGGCCGGTTCCTCGCCGAAGGCCCCAACCTGGTCGAGGCGGCCGCCGCCCGTAACCTCGTTCGCGACGTCTTCGTCACCGAAGTCGCCCGGCAACGGTATGCCTCGTTGTTTGGCGCGCAGGAAGCTCCGGTCCATGTCGTCACTGAGCGGGCCGCGAAAGCCCTCTCGGACACCGTCACTCCGGCCGGGCTGGTCGCGGTGTGCGAAATGCCCGTGCTCCGGCTCGAAGACGTGCTGGCCGGCTCGCCCCGGCTCGTCGTGGTTGCCGTCGAGATCAGCGAGCCCGGCAACGCCGGCACGCTCATTCGCATCGCCGACGCCATGGGCGCGCAAGGCGTGATCCTCGGCGGACACAGCGTCGACCCATACAACGGCAAGTGCTTGCGGGCCTCGACGGGCAGCATCTTTTCGATTCCGGTGGTCGCCGCGCCCGATACCCACGCCGCCGTCGGTGCGTTGCGCGCCGCAGGGCTGCAGGTGCTGGCCACCACGGTGGATGGCGAGACGCGCCTTGACCAGGCGGGGGCACTGCTGGCCAATCCGACGGCCTGGCTTTTCGGGCCCGAATCACACGGCCTGCCAAGCGAGGTCGCTGGGGCCGCGAATCACCGGGTGCGCATTCCGATGTCTGGCGGTGCCGAGAGCCTGAACGTGGCCGCCGCCGCGGCGATCTGCCTCTACCAGAGCGCGCAGGCGCTGGATCTGCTCACGCCGCCCTGACGCGCCCCCGGGCCGGCCGCAGACCAGCCAGCGAGAGCGTCCCGTGCACCAGCGAACCGCCCCGCTCCATCAGGGCTCGGGCAGGCTGCAGGGCCGGGTCGAACGCGGACCGCGGCCGCCGGGGGGAAGTAGTGCATCGGCAGCCCGCGGCGGTCGCGGGGCGGTGCCATGAAGGACGGCGCCTCGACCAACGGCGCGTCGCTGGGACGCTTCTCGGCTTCGGTAAGGCCTCCGCAGAAGTACTCGGCCACCTTGATGATGAGCATGAACAGGGTGGCATGCGCTCAGTTGAAGGTCTCCGGATGCAGGGCGTGATAACGGTGCCCGGCACCGTCAACCCCCTTGATGGTGTGGTGGTAGCTCTTGATCTGCTGTCCCGTCTGGATCGCGCCGATCCACACACCCAGCATTCCGGTGCGCAAATCACCAAAGTACTTCCAGGTCAGCGAATCTGGTCCGAGCGGATCAGCGGATGTGGTCCCGCATCCGTGCACTGTGTCAGTCATCACGGCCTCCTGCTCTAACTGCGCTCACGATAACTTTGACAACGCACGTTGTCTACGATTTCGGCGGTGCGCCGGCGATGCTGTTATCGAGCTTGCACATCGGTGTGGCATCGCCGTGATCAGGCTCTTTGCTGCGAGATGGGACACACACGGGGTGGCCGTCATTGCCTGCCTTCGGCGAAACCAAATAACCTGGCCGAGTGGAACTCGCGCGTCGCGATCCCGATCCGGGCGAGCCCGAAGGACCGGTGGCTACGGTGGCGCCGGCCGCCTTACCACGCCGTTCCCCGGTCTCGGTGCACGGCGCGACGCGGTGGCTGCAGAGCCGGAATCACAGCCCCGGTGTGGTCGCCTTCGTCCGGAAGGCGCGGCGGTTGTTACCTGGGGACCCTGAGTTCGGTGATCCGCTGTCCACTGCCGGAGAAGGCGGTCCGCGAGCGGCGGCGCGAGCCGCCGAGCGGCTGTTGGGTAATCGCGAGGCGGCGTCCCGGGAAGTCGGTCTTGGCGTGTTGCAGGTCTGGCAGGCGCTGACCGAGGCGGTTTCGCGACGGCCGGCGAATCCCGAGGTGACCTTGGTATTCACCGACTTGGTCGGTTTCTCTACATGGTCTTTGCAAGCGGGTGACGAGGCGGCGCTGTCCCTGCTGCGCCACGTCGCGCGGGCCGTCGAGCCCCCACTCCTCGACGCCGGCGGTCACATCGTCAAACGCATGGGCGACGGACTGATGGCCGTGTTTGGCGATCCGACGGTCGCCGTGCGCGCGGTGCTGGCCGCCAACGAGGCGCTGAAATCCGTCGAGGTGGACGGCTATACACCACGGATGCGGGTCGGCATCCACACCGGGCGGCCGCAGCGTCTGGCGGCGGACTGGCTGGGCGTGGACGTCAACGTCGCCGCGCGGGTAATGGAGCGTGCCACCAAGGGTGGAATCATGGTGTCGAGTTCGACGTTAGACCTGATACCGCAGAGCGAACTGGACGCGTTGGGCATCGTCGCCAAACGTGCTCGGAGGCCGGTTTTCGGGCCCAAGCCCACCGGTATGCCTGCAGACTTGGCGATCTATCGCCTCAAGACTCTTAAGGAGTTGACAGGCTCTGATGACACAACCGAAACAAAACCGCAGCCATAATGGATGCCAATGTTAGGGGGCATCTTGTCCCGGCTCGCCCGGGTCCAATTCACACTGGGGTATGCGGCGCTGCTGCTCGCCATCAGCTGCGCGCTGCTGGTACTGGGACCGCACACGCATGATCTGATCGTTGAGCGTGCCAGCACCAACTTGCACAATCTGGCTCGTGGGCACCTGGGAACCCTGCTGGGCAGCGCGCTGATCGTCGACGCCGGCCCGCTCTACTTTTGGTTGCCCTTCCTGACCTGCCTGCTGGCACTTGCGGAGCTGCATCTGCGCACCATCCGGTTGGTGGTGGCGTTCTTCGTCGGGCATATCGGCGCCACCCTGGTGGTCGCCGTGGCTCTTGCCGCGGCGGTCGAGTTCGGGTGGCTGCCCGTGTCGATCACCCGGGCCAGCGACGTGGGGATGAGTTACGGCGCTCTTGCGGTGCTGGGCGCGATGACAGGGGTGATCCCCGCACGCTGGCGCGCGGCCTGGGTGGGCTGGTGGGTATCCGCCGGCGCGGCCTCGGCGATCATCGGTGGTGACTTCACCGATGCCGGTCACACGGTTGCCGTGATACTCGGTGTGCTGGTGTCCGCCCGGTTCCGGCAGCCGGTTCACTGGACGCCGGTGCGGTTCCTGATGCTGGTCGCCTCCTCGGGCTTCGGCTTCCTGATGCTGGCCCATCACTGGGGGACCATGGCCGCCGCCCCGCTGTTCGGCATCCTGGGCGCATGTGTCGCCTACAAGGCGGCCCAATTGGTCGCGGCCCGCACTGCGCTGCCGCTCGTGCCGCCAGCGGGTGAGGACGCGCTGACCGGCCCGCAACCCGTCGTGGCGGGCTAAGCGCCGCGTCGCTCGCCGCGGCCGTCCAACATCCCAGCGCCGTCCGCCGGACGGCAAACATCGAATCACTATGATCGGCACTCGACCAGTGCCGCAGGCACAATCGAGCAACTCGGGTCCCCTCGTCACCTAAGGAGAGTGTCGCCGCTGTGGGTGATCAGCCCGTCGACCTGTCACCGGAAGCCTTGGCCAAGGCGGTCAGCGCTGCCCGGCAGGCCATCGCACTGGCCGACGATCTGGACGCCCTGGCGCGGGTCAAGACCGAGCACCTCGGAGACCGCTCACCGCTGGCGTTGGCGCGACAAGCGCTGGCCACCCTCCCGAAGGAGGAGCGAGCCGACACCGGCAAGCGCGTCAACGCCGCACGCACCGAGGTCCAACGCAGTTACGACGAGCGACTGGCGGCGCTGCGGGCGGAGCGCGACGCGGCGGTGCTGGTCGCCGAGGGCATCGACGTCACCCTGCCGTCGACCCGGCAGCCGCCCGGTGCCCGGCATCCGATCACCATCCTGGCCGAGCACATCGCCGATACCTTCATCGCCATGGGCTGGGAGTTGGCGGAGGGCCCAGAGGTGGAAACCGAGCAGTTCAACTTCGATGCCCTCAACTTTCCCGCCGACCACCCCGCGCGGAGCGAGCAGGACACCTTCTATATCGCGCCGGAGGACTCCCGGCAGCTGCTGCGCACGCATACCTCACCGGTGCAGGTGCGCACGCTGCTCGCGCACGAGCTGCCGGTCTACATCGTTTCCATCGGCCGCACATTCCGCACCGACGAGCTCGATGCGACCCACACGCCGGTTTTCCATCAGGTGGAGGGCCTGGCGGTGGACCGCGGCTTGTCCATGGCGCACCTGCGTGGAACGCTGGACGCATTCGCACGTGCCGAGTTCGGTCCGTCCGCGCGCACCCGAATCAGGCCACACTTCTTCCCCTTCACCGAACCATCCGCGGAGGTCGACGTGTGGTTCGCCAACAAGAAGGGCGGCGCCGACTGGGTCGAGTGGGGTGGCTGCGGGATGGTGCATCCAAATGTGTTGCGCGCGGCCGGAATTGACCCGGACGTATACTCCGGCTTCGCGTTCGGAATGGGCTTGGAGCGCACCCTGCAGTTTCGCAACGGAATCCCGGACATGCGCGACATGGTCGAAGGCGACGTCCGGTTTTCGTTGCCGTTCGGGGTGGGTGCCTGATGCGCATCGCCTACAGCTGGCTGCGCGAAGTCGTGGCGGCAGGCGCTCCGGGCTGGGATGTCTCCGCCGGTGACCTCGAGCAGACGCTGGTGCGGATCGGCCACGAAGTCGAGGAAGTCGTCACCCTGGGGCCGGTCGAGGGTCCGCTGACCGTCGGGCGGGTGACCAGCATCGAAGAGCTCACCGGCTTCAAGAAGCCGATCCGGGCCTGCCTGGTCGACGTGGGTGAGCACCAAGACCGCGAGATCGTCTGCGGGGCAAGCAACTTCGCGATCGGCGATTTGGTGGTCGTGGCACTGCCGGGCACCACGCTGCCCGGCGGGTTTGCCATCACGGCGCGTCAGACCTATGGCCGTAACTCAGACGGCATGATCTGCTCGGCGGCAGAACTCGGTTTGGGCGCAGACCATTCCGGGATTCTGGTGCTGCCGCCCCGGACCGCCGAACCCGGCGCCGACGGCGCTGCCGTGCTGGGATTGGACGACGTGGTTTTCCACCTGGCGATCACGCCGGACCGTGGCTACTGCATGTCAGTGCGTGGCTTGGCCCGCGAGATCGCGTGCGCCTACGACTTGGACTTCGTCGACCCGGCGGACGTGACGCCGTTGCCGGTCAAAGAAGAGGCCTGGCCGCTGACGGTGCAGGCCGATACCGGCGTCCGGCGGTTCGCACTGCGCCCCGTCACCGGGATTGAGCCGGCCGCCGTGTCGCCGTGGTGGCTGCAGCGTCGGCTGCTGTTATCCGGTATCCGCGCGACCTCCCCGGCGGTGGACGTGACCAACTACGTGATGCTGGAACTCGGCCACCCCATGCACGCCCACGACTGCAACCGCATCACCGGGGCCTTGGCGGTGCGGTTCGCCCGGCCCGCCGAGACCGTCGTCACCCTCGACGACATCGAGCGTCGCCTCGACCCGGCCGATGTCCTCATCGTCGACGAGGTGGCGACCGCGGCGATCGGCGGCGTAATGGGCGCGGCGAGCACCGAAGTGCGCGCCGATTCCACCGACGTGCTGCTGGAAGCCGCCGTGTGGGACCCCGCCGCGGTGTCGCGCACCCAGCGCAGGTTGCACCTGCCCAGCGAGGCTGCCCGCCGTTATGAGCGCGGCGTCGACCCGGCCATTTCGGTGGCCGCGCTGGACCGATGCGCGGCACTGCTCGTCGACATCGCCGGGGGAGCGGTGTCGGAAGCCCTAACCGATTGGCGCGGCGACCCACCAGTCGGCAACTCGGTCGCCGATTGGGCTGGGTCGCCGATCCGGATCCCCGTCGACCTGCCGGACCGCATTGCCGGGGTGGCTTATCCGCCGGGCACGACGGCCAGGCGCCTGTCGCAGGTCGGCGCCACGGTGATCGACGAGGATGGCGCGTTGACGGTGACGCCGCCGAGTTGGCGACCCGATCTGGTGCAGCCCGCCGACCTCGTCGAAGAGGTTCTGCGGCTGGAGGGCCTGGAAGTCATCCCGTCGGTGTTGCCCGCCACTCCGGCCGGGCGCGGCCTGACCGCGGTGCAAAAGCGTCGTCGGGCAATCGGCAAGTCGTTGGCGCAGTCCGGTTACGTCGAGGTCCTACCGACACCTTTCTTGCCCGCGGGTGTTTTCGACCTGTGGGGACTGCCGACCGACGATCCGCGCCGCACCACCACCTGCGTGCTCAACCCGCTCGAGGCCGACCGCCCCCAGCTGGCCACCACGCTGCTGCCCGCATTGCTGGAAGCGTTGGCGCGCAACGTGTCCCGCGGTCTCGTCGACGTCGCCCTGTACGCCCTCGCGCAGGTGGTCCAACCGACCGAAGAGACTCGCGCCGTGGACCTCATCCCCGTCCACCGGCGGCCGACCGATACCGAAATCGCCATGCTGGACGCGTCGTTACCCCGGCAACCGCAGCACGTCGCCGCGGTGCTGACCGGACTGCGCGAACGACGAGGCCCTTGGGGTCCGGGCCGCCGGGTGGAAGCCGCCGACGCATTCGAGGCGGTCCGCATCATCGCCCGCTGCTGCGGAGTCGACGTGCACCTCCGGGTGGCGCAGCAGCTGCCGTGGCATCCGGGCCGCTGCGCGGAGGTGCTCGTCGGGGAAACACCCGTTGGTCACGCCGGGCAGCTGCATCCCGGCGTGATCGAGCGCTCGGGACTGCCCAAAGGCACCTGCGCGATCGAGCTCGACCTGGATGCGATCCCGATCATCGAGGCGCTGCCGGCACCGCGGGTGTCGCCATTTCCGGCGGTTTTCCAGGACGTCAGCCTGGTGGTGGCTGCGGACGTACCGGCTCAGGCGGTGGCGGACGCGGTTCGGGAGGGCGCCGGCGAACTATTGGAAGACATGCAATTGTTCGACGTTTTCACCGGCCCCCAGATCGGCGAGGACCGCAAATCGCTTACCTTCGCGCTGCGTTTCCGGGCAGCGGATCGCACGCTGACCGAAGACGACGCGAGCGCTGCGCGCGATGCCGCGGCGCGACGCGCTGCGGAAGCCGTCGGTGCCGTGCTGCGCGCCTGACCATCAGCGCGGAATGGATTTGCAAGATTCTGCATAACCATGCAGAATCGGGCCGGATGGCCGACGTGCTCAAGGTGGCAGTTGCCGGCGCCAGTGGCTACGCCGGTGGCGAGATCCTGCGGCTGCTGCTCGGCCACTCCGCGTACATCCAAGGCCGCCTCACGATCGGCGCGCTGACCGCGGCGGCCAGCGCCGGCAGCAGGTTCGGTGAGCACCACCCTCATCTGACCCCGTTGGCTCAGCGGGTGGTCGAGCCCACCGACCACGCAGTGCTCGCCGGTCACGACGTGGTGTTTCTGGCTTTGCCGCACGGGCGTTCGGTGGCGCTGGCCGAACAGTTGAGCCCGGAAACGTTGATCATCGATTCCGGCGCCGACTTTCGGCTCACCGACGCCGTCGCCTGGGAGCGGTTCTACGGATCCGCGCACGCCGGCAGCTGGCCATACGGGCTGCCCGAGCTGCCCGGCGCGCGCGAACGGCTGCGCGGCGCACGTCGTATCGCGGTTCCGGGCTGCTACCCGACCGCGGCGCTACTGGCACTGCTGCCGGCAATGGCCGAGGAGCTGATCGAGCCCGCCGTCACGGTCGTCGCCGTCAGCGGCACTTCCGGAGCCGGTCGCGCCGCCAAGACCGACCTGCTGGGCTCGGAGATCATCGGATCGGCGCGTGCCTACAACATCGCCGGAGCGCACCGGCATACCCCCGAGATCGCTCAGGGCCTGCGGGCCGTCACCGAGCGCGACGTCACGGTGTCGTTCACCCCGGTGCTCATCCCGACGTCACGCGGAATCCTGGCCACCTGCACCGCGCGCACCCGATCGCCGCTGAGCCAGCTGCGCGCAGACTACGAAAAGGCCTACCACGCAGAGCCTTTCATCTACCTGATGCCCGAGGGACAGCTACCCCGGACCGGGGCGGTGATCGGTAGCAACGCGGCGCATATCGCCGTCGCGGTGGACGAGGCCGCGAGTACGTTCGTGGCGATCGCCGCGATCGACAACCTGGTGAAGGGCACCGGCGGCGCCGCCGTGCAGTCGATGAACCTTGCTTTGGGCTGGCCGGAAACGGCAGGCCTGTCGGTGGTCGGGGTCGCGCCATGACGCGCGCCGCGGCACGGCTGCTGCGCGAACAGGGCGTCACCGCCCCGGCCGGTTTCCGGGCCGCCGGCATCGCGGCCGGCATCAAGGCCTCCGGGGCCCGTGACCTCGCGCTCGTCTTTAACGAAGGACCCGACTACGCGGCCGCCGGAGTGTTCACCCGCAACAAGGTCAAAGCCGCACCGGTGCTGTGGACCCAGCAAGTGCTGACCACCGGCCAGCTGCGCGTGGTGATCCTCAACTCCGGCGGCGCCAACGCCTGCACCGGATCGGGCGGCTTCCAGGACGCGCATGCCACGGCGGAAGCGGTCGCGGCCGCGTTGTCGGACTGGGGAACCGAGACCGGAGCCATCGAAGTTGCGGTCTGCTCCACCGGTCTGATCGGCGACCGGTTGCCGATGGACAAAGTGCTCACCGGCGTGCGCACGATCGTGCAGGACATGGCCGGCGGGCTGAGCGGCGGTGACGACGCCGCACGCGCCATCATGACCACCGACACCGTGCCCAAAAAGGTTGCGCTGCACCATCAAGACAATTGGACGGTGGGTGCGATGGCCAAAGGCGCGGGCATGCTGGCACCATCGTTGGCCACCATGCTCTGCGTGCTCACCACCGACGCGGTCGTCGAGCCGGAGGCACTCGACCGGGCGCTGCGCCGCGCCACCGCCCGCACCTTCGACCGGCTCGATATCGACGGCTGCTGTTCGACCAACGACACCGTGCTGCTGCTCGCGTCGGGCGCCAGCGAAATCTCCCCGGCACAAGCCGATCTGGACGAGGCCGTGCTGCGGGTCTGTGACGACCTGTGCGCGCAGCTGCAAGCCGACGCCGAGGGCGTCACCAAGCGGGTCACCGTGACCGTGATCGGCGCCGCCTGCGAGGACGACGCCCTGGTCGCCGCGCGGATGATCGCCCGCGACAGCCTGGTCAAGACCGCGGTGTTCGGCTCGGATCCCAACTGGGGCCGGGTCCTCGCGGCCGTCGGCATGGCGCCGGTTACCCTGGATCCGGACCGAATCACGGTGTCCTTCAACGGCTCTGCCGTGTGTGTCGATGGGGTCGGGGCGCCCGGAGCGCGCGAGGTCGACCTGTCCGGCGCCGACATCGACATCACCGTGGACCTGCGCGAGGGTGACGCCTCCGCCGCGGTGCGCACCACCGACTTGTCCCACGGCTACGTCGAAGAGAATTCGGCCTACAGCTCATGACCATGCGAACCGACGAACTGCCGACCGGGGCCAAGGCGCAGGTGCTGGCCGAAGCCTTGCCCTGGCTCAAACAGTTGCACGGCAAGATCGTCGTCATCAAGTACGGCGGCAACGCCATGACCGACGACACGCTGCGGCACGCCTTCGCCGCCGACATGGCGTTTCTGCGCAACTGCGGTATCCACCCGGTCGTCGTGCACGGCGGCGGACCGCAGATCACCGCCATGCTGCGCCGCCTCGACATCGAGGGTGACTTCAAAGGCGGCTTCCGGGTCACCACGCCGGAGGTGCTCGACGTGGCGCGGATGGTGTTGTTCGGACAGGTGGGCCGGGAACTGGTCAACCTGATCAACGCGCACGGACCGTACGCCGTCGGCATCACCGGCGAGGACGCGCACCTGTTCACCGCCGTGCGCCGCAGCGTCACCGTGGACGGTGTGGCCACCGACATCGGCCTGGTCGGCGACGTCGAACGGGTCAACATTGCCGCAGTGCTGGATCTTATTGCGGCAGGACGTATCCCAGTGGTGTCGACCCTGGCGCCCGATCCCGAGGGGGTGGTGCACAACATCAACGCCGACACCGCCGCCGCGGCGCTAGCCGAAGCCCTGCGGGCCGAAAAGCTGCTGATGCTTACCGATGTCGAGGGCCTGTATACCAGCTGGCCGGACCGAAATTCGCTGGTCAGCGAAATCGACACCGCCACACTGTCGCAACTGCTACCCACACTGGAGGCGGGGATGATCCCGAAGGTCGAAGCGTGCCTTCGGGTCGTCACCGCAGGCGTGCCGAGCGCGCACATCATCGACGGACGGGTCGAACACTGCGTACTGGTGGAGCTTTTCACCGATGCGGGCACCGGCACAAAGGTGGTGCGCCGGTGACCAACGCAGATCTGCGGCACCGCTGGGAAGGCGTGATGATGAACAACTACGGCACGCCCCCGTTCGCCCTCGCCAGCGGTGACGGCGCCGTCGTCACCGACGTTGACGGCAACAGCTATCTCGACCTGCTCGGCGGCATCGCGGTCAACGTCCTCGGCCACCGCCACCCGGCCATCATCGACGCTGTCATGCATCAGCTGGGCACGCTGGGCCACACCTCCAATCTGTATGCCAGCGAACCGGGCATCGCGCTGGCCGAAGAGCTGGTCGCCCTGCTGGGTGCTGAGGCGCAGACACGGGTGTTCTTCTGCAACTCCGGAACCGAGGCCAACGAGTTGGCGTTCAAGCTGTCCCGCCTCACCGGCCGCACCAAACTCGTTGCGGCACAGGAGGCTTTCCACGGACGCACGATGGGATCCCTCGCGCTGACCGGGCAACCCAGCAAGCAGGCACCATTCGAGCCGCTGCCCGGTTACGTCACCCATGTACCCTACGGCGACACCGATGCGCTGGCCGCCGCGGTCGACGACGCCACCGCCGCGGTGTTCCTGGAGCCGATCATGGGGGAAAGCGGTGTGGTGGTGCCACCGGAAGGCTATCTGGCGGCCGCCCGCGACATCGCGACGCGACATGGCGCGCTGCTGGTGCTCGACGAGGTGCAGACCGGAATGGGCCGTACCGGAGCGTTTTTCGCCCACCAGCACGACGACATCACCCCCGACGTGGTGACCATGGCCAAAGGGCTCGGCGGTGGGCTGCCCATCGGGGCATGCCTGGCCGTCGGGCCGGCCGCTGAACTGCTGACCCCCGGTTTGCACGGCAGCACCTTCGGCGGCAACCCGATCTGCGCCGCGGCCGGGCTGGCGGTGTTGCGGGTACTGGCGGCCGAAGACCTGGTCCGGCGCGCCGAGGTGCTGGGCAAGTCGGTGCGTCACGGCATCGAATCCCTCGGCCACCCACTGATCGACCACCCACGCGGCCGCGGACTGCTGTGGGGCATCGTGCTGACGGCGCCCCGAGCCAAGGACGCCGAGGCGGCGGCACGCGACGCCGGTTTCCTGGTCAACGCCGCCGCGGCGAACGTCATCCGGTTGACGCCGCCGCTGATCATCACCGAGGCCCAGATCGACGGCTTCCTCGCTGCCCTACCGGGCATTCTCGATAAGGCCGCAGATGCCTAGACACTTTCTGCGCGACGACGACCTGTCGCCCGACGAACAGGCCGAGGTGCTCGTCCTGGCCGCCGAGCTGAAGAAGGACCCGTTCGCCCGTCGTCCCCTCGACGGACCGCGCGGGGTGGCGGTGCTTTTCGACAAGAACTCCACCCGCACCCGGTTCTCGTTCGAGATGGGTATCGCCCAGCTCGGCGGGCACGCCGTCGTGGTCGACGCGCGCAGCACCCAGCTGGGCCGGGATGAGACGCTGCAGGACACGGCGCGGGTGTTGTCCCGCTACGTCGAGGCCATCGTCTGGCGCACGTTCGGGCAAGACCGGCTGCAGGCGATGGCCGCCACCGCGACGGTGCCGGTGATCAATGCGCTTTCCGACGAGTTTCATCCCTGCCAGGTGCTCGCCGATCTGCAGACCATCGCCGAACGCAAGGGCTCGCTGCATGGTCTGAAACTTGCCTATTTCGGCGACGGCGCCAACAACATGGCGCATTCGCTGATGCTCGGCGGGGTCACCGCCGGGGTCCACGTCGCCGTCGCCGCGCCTGCCGGCTTTGCGCCGGACTCCGCGGTCCTGGCCGCGGCCGAGCGGCGCGCCGGAGCCACCGGCGCCTCGGTCACCGTGACCACCGACGCCGGCGCGGCCGCGACGGGTGCCGACGTTTTGGTGACCGACACCTGGACGTCGATGGGGCAGGAGGGCGACGGTCGGGACCGCGTCAAGCCGTTTTGGCCGTATCAGGTCAACGACCGACTGCTGGCCCGGGCGGATCCGGAAGCCGTTGTGCTGCACTGCCTTCCGGCTCACCGGGGGCAAGAGATCACCGACGAGGTAATGGACGGACCGGCCAGTGTGGTGTGGGACGAGGCGGAGAACCGGCTGCACGCACAAAAGGCGCTGCTGGTGTGGCTGTTGGAGCGATCGCGATGACTCGTAGCAAAGCCACGGCCGAGACCACGCGGGCCGGCCGGCAGGACCGCATCGTGGCGATCCTGTCGTCGGCCTCCATCAGCAGCCAGAGCGAGCTGGCGGCGCGGCTGGCCGACGAGGGCATCGAGGTCACCCAGGCCACGCTGTCGCGGGACCTCGAGGAGCTGGGCGCGGTCAAGCTGCGCGGCGCCGACGGCGGCGTCGGGGTCTACATCGTTCCCGAAGACGGCAGCCCGGTACGCGGCGTCTCCGGCGGCACCGCGCGGCTCGCCCGGCTGCTGGGCGAGCTGCTGGTGTCCGCCGATGCCAGTTCGAACCTCGCCGTGCTGCGCACGCCGCCGGGTGGCGCAAACTATTTGGCCAGCGCGATCGACCGCGCGGCGCTACCGTACGTCGTCGGCACCATCGCCGGTGACGACACCGTCTTCGTGGCCGCCCGAGAGCCCATGACCGGCGCGGAGCTGGCCCGCGCATTAGAAAAGCTCACGTAACAAAGGAGATTGGCTCATGTCAGATCGCGTGATCCTGGCGTATTCCGGCGGTCTGGACACCTCGGTGGCGATCAGCTGGATCGGCAAGGAGACCGGCCACGAGGTCGTTGCGGTGGCCATTGACCTCGGCCAGGGCGGCGAAGACATGGAGGTCATCCGCCAGCGGGCCGTGGACTGCGGGGCCGTGGAAGCCGTCGTCATCGAGGCCCGCGATGAATTCGCCGAGGGCTACTGCCTGCCGACGGTGTTGAACAACGCCCTCTACATGGACCGCTATCCGCTGGTGTCGGCGATCAGCCGGCCGTTGATCGCCAAGCACCTGGTCGCGGCCGCCCGCGAGCACGGCGGCACCATCGTGGCCCACGGCTGCACCGGCAAGGGCAACGACCAGGTCCGGTTCGAAGTCGGATTCGCTTCTCTGGCACCGGATCTCGAGGTGCTGGCGCCGGTCCGCGACTACGCCTGGACGCGCGAGAAAGCGATCGCGTTCGCCGAGGAAAACGCCATCCCGATCAACGTCACGAAACGGTCGCCGTTCTCCATCGACCAGAACATGTGGGGCCGCGCGGTGGAAACCGGCTTCTTAGAACACCTTTGGAATGCCCCCACCAAGGACATCTACGCCTACACCGAGGACCCGACACTCAACTGGAGCACACCCGACGAGGTGATCGTCGGGTTCGAACGCGGTGCGCCGGTGTCCATCGACGGCAGGGCAGTGTCGATGCTGCAGGCCATCGAGGAGCTCAACCAACGCGCCGGCGCGCAGGGGGTTGGCCGTCTCGATGTGGTGGAGGACCGACTGGTAGGCATCAAGAGCCGCGAGATCTACGAGGCACCCGGGGCGATGGTGCTCATCACCGCCCACACCGAACTCGAGCACGTCACCCTCGAGCGCGAGCTGGGCCGCTTCAAGCGGCATACCGACCAGCGCTGGGCCGAGCTGGTCTACGACGGACTGTGGTACTCGCCGTTGAAGGCCGCACTGGAAAGCTTCGTCGCCAAGACGCAGGAGCACGTCTCCGGGGAGATCCGGATGGTGCTGCACGGTGGCCACATCGCGGTCAATGGGCGGCGCAGCGCGGAGTCGTTGTACGACTTCAACCTGGCTACCTATGACGAAGGCGACACCTTCGACCAGTCCATGGCCAAGGGCTTCGTGCATGTACACGGGTTGTCGTCCAAGATCGCCGCGCGCCGGGACCAGCGGTGAGCCCCTGCTGGGGCTCGGCGAGGTGACCGGCCGGTGAGCACGCGGGAGGGATCACTGTGGGGGGGCCGGTTCGCCGACGGGCCGTCCGACGCGCTCGCCGCGCTGAGCAAGTCCACCCATTTCGACTGGGTGCTAGCGCCCTACGACATCGTCGCCTCGCGCGCCCACACCATGCTCCTGTTCCGGGCGGGGCTTCTCACCGAAGAGCAGCGCGACGGACTGCTGGCCGGGCTGGACAGCCTCGCCGACGACGTCGCCGACGGCAACTTCGTTCCCCTGGTCACCGATGAGGATGTGCACGCCGCGCTGGAGCGCGGATTGATCGACCGGGTCGGGCCGGAGCTGGGCGGTCGGCTGCGCGCCGGCCGGTCACGCAACGACCAGGTGGCCACCCTGTTCCGGATGTGGCTGCGCGACGCGGTGCGCCGAGTCGCCGCCGGAGCGCTCGACGTGGTCGGCGCGCTGGCCGCCCAGGCCGCCGCGCACCCGGACGCCGTCATGCCCGGAAAAACCCATCTTCAGTCCGCCCAGCCGATCTTGTTGGCCCACCACCTGCTCGCCCACGCCCACCCCTTGCTGCGCGACGTGGACCGAATCGTCGATTTCGACAAACGGGCGGCGGTGTCTCCGTACGGCTCGGGAGCGCTGGCCGGCTCCTCGCTGGGCCTGGACCCGGACGCGATCGCCGCGGAGCTGGGATTCACGGCCGCCGCGGACAACTCCATCGACGCGACCGCCTCCCGCGACTTCGCCGCCGAGGCCGCGTTCATCTTCGCCATGATCGCCGTCGACCTGTCGCGGCTGGCCGAGGACATCATCATCTGGAGCTCGACTGAATTCGACTACGTCACTTTGCACGATTCCTGGTCCACCGGCAGCTCGATCATGCCGCAGAAGAAGAACCCCGACATCGCTGAGCTGGCGCGCGGCAAGTCCGGGCGGCTGATCGGAAATCTCACCGGGCTGCTCGCGACGTTGAAGGCCCAGCCGCTGGCCTATAACCGTGACCTGCAGGAAGACAAGGAACCGGTGTTCGACTCGGTGGCCCAGCTGGAGCTGGTGCTGCCGGCGATGGCTGGGCTGGTGGCCAGCCTCACCTTCAACGTCGAGCGGATGGCGGCGCTGGCCCCGGCCGGCTACACCCTGGCCACCGACATCGCCGAATGGCTGGTGCGGCAGGGGGTGCCTTTCCGATCCGCCCATGAGGCCGCCGGAGCCGCGGTGCGCGCCGCCGAGCAGCGCGGCGTCGGGCTCGACGAGCTGACCGACGACGAGCTGGCCGCCATCGACCCGGAGCTGACCGCAGAGGTCCGTGAGGTGTTGACGATCGAGGGCTCGGTGTCCTCGCGGGACGGACGCGGGGGCACCGCCCCGGTGCGGGTGGCCGAGCAGCTCGGCGCGGTCCTGGCAAGCCGTGACGAGCTGAGGAACCGGCTGCGCCGCTGAGGAGCAGTATTCGTGGTGGGCATGGCAGCCCGTCAGCGATGGCGAGCTCATGAATTTGGTTGGCCATCAAAGGCGTTCATGGAAGCCTTGGTACATGCCAAGGACTCGAAATTGCACTCGTGTTGAATAGCGTAGGCGCACAGTCTGATCCGCGAGCCGCAGAACGGGCTTTTTTTGACATGCGTGAGCTGGGCCGATGGAGGTGTGACCTGGCTCATCTCGCCGCTGATCTTCGCTCGGGTCCGTTCATCCCGACTTAAATTCGAGGTCTTAGCGATACCGTTGAACGTTGTCGCGTACATCTTCGTTACCAAGGGGTGGGAGCAATGAGCGTCGTTGCCGGTGTGTTCGGTACGCTGCCGCCGCACTGCTACTCGCAGCGCGAGCTCACCGACTTTTTCGTCAGCATTCCCGAATTCGAGGGTTACGAGGACATCGTTCGGCAGCTGCACGCCAGCGCTAAAGTCAACAGCCGTCACCTGGTGCTGCCGTTGGAGCGGTACCCCGCGCTGACCGACTTCGGCGTGGCCAACCGGATCTTCATCGAAAATGCCGTGGACTTGGGCTGCGAGGCGCTTTCCGGAGCGCTCGACGAGGCCGGCCTGCGGCCGCAGGACCTCGACGTGCTGATCACGACGACGGTGACCGGTCTCGCGGTTCCCTCGCTGGACGCCCGGATCGCCGGCCGGCTCGGCCTGCGTGACGATGTGCGGCGGGTGCCGCTGTTTGGCCTGGGCTGCGTGGCCGGGGCGGCTGGGGTGGCCCGCCTGCACGACTACCTGCGGGGAGCGCCGGATGGCGTTGCGGCCCTCATCTCCGTCGAGCTGTGCTCGTTGACCTACCCCGGCTACAAGCCGTCATTGCCCGGCCTGGTCGGTAGCGCGTTGTTCGCCGACGGGGCCGGTGCGGTGGTGGCCGTCGGTGAACGTCGTGCCGATCAGGTGGCGGCCGCCGGACCCAGCATCCTCGATTCGCGCAGCCATCTCTATCCCGACTCGCTGCGCACCATGGGCTATGACGTCGGCGCCGCAGGGTTCGAACTGGTGCTGTCCAAGGACCTGGCGGCGGTGGTCGAACAACATATCGAACAGGACGTCACCGGGTTTCTCGGAGCGCACGGCCTGGCCACCACCGACATCGGCGCCTGGGTCAGCCATCCGGGCGGTCCGAAGATCATCGAGTCGATCAATGCCAGCCTGGCACTGCCGCCGCAGGCTCTGGAGCTGACCTGGCGTTCACTCGGGGAGATCGGCAATCTGTCGTCGGCTTCGGTTTTGCACGTGCTGCGCGACACCATCGCCAAACCGCCACCCGCCGATAGCGCCGGGCTGATGATCGCCATGGGTCCCGGCTTCTGTTCCGAACTGGTGTTACTGCGTTGGCATTGATGCGCGCTGGTGCACTTCCGGTCGTATGGTGAGGCCTCGTCTTTCGGGCCTCGCTTGGCTTGGCGGGGGTATTGCCGTGAGTGGCACAACAGGTCGCGCCCGATGAACGGCAACCAGGACGAGCTTGTCGCGGCGCTCCGGAAATCTCTGAAAGAAACCGAGCGGCTCAAGCGAGAAAACCGCCAATATCTTGCCGCCGCAACCGAACCCGTGGCCGTCATCGGAATGGGTTGCCGCTATCCGGGTGGCGTGAATTCCCCCGACGCGCTATGGGAGATGGTGGCCGAGGGCCGCGACGTCGTCTCGGACTTTCCGGGCGATCGCGGCTGGGATTTGACGGGCCTGTTTGACCCCGATCCAGACGCGGTCGGGAAGTCGTATGCCCGGTGCGGCGGCTTTCTGGCAGACGTGGCCGATTTCGACGCCGCGTTTTTCGGTATCGCACCCAGCGAGGCGCTGGCGATGGACCCACAGCAACGTCTGCTGCTGGAGGTGTCCTGGGAGGCGCTGGAACGGGCCGGGATTGACCCGCTGTGCTTGCGCGGCTCGGCGACCGGCGTGTTCGCCGGGATTTTCCACGGCTCCTATGGTGGCCAGGGGCGAGTGCCGGGACACCTGGAGCGCTACGGGCTGCGGGGATCGACGTTGAGTGTGGCCTCGGGCCGGGTGGCCTACGAATTGGGTCTGGAAGGACCCGCCGTCTCGGTGGATACCGCCTGCTCGTCGTCGTTGGTCGCCATGCATCTGGCGGCGCAGTCATTGCGCTCCGGTGAGTGTGACCTGGCGCTCGCCGGCGGCGTCACGGTCATGGCGACCCCGGCGATGTTCATCGAGTTCAGCAGGCAGCGCGCGCTGGCCGCTGACGGCCGGTGCAAGGCATACGCGGGTGCCGCCGACGGCACCGGTTTTTCCGAAGGCGCCGGCGTGCTGGTGCTGGAGCGGCTGGCCGATGCCCGGCGGCTGGGGCATCCGGTGCTGGCGCTGGTGCGGGGGTCCGCGGTGAACCAGGACGGCGCCTCCAATGGACTGGCCACGCCCAACGGGCCGTCGCAGCAGCGGGTGATCCGGGCCGCGCTGGCCAATGCGCGCCTCGATGCGGCGGATGTGGATCTGGTCGAGGGGCATGGCACGGGCACCACCCTGGGGGATCCTATTGAGGCGCAAGCGCTTTTAGCGACGTACGGTCAGGACCGCCCGGCGGATCGGCCGCTGTGGCTGGGATCCATCAAATCAAACATGGGCCACACCTCGGCCGCGGCGGGTGCCGGCGGGGTGATCAAGGTGGTGCAGGCGATGCGCCATGGGGTGATGCCCAAGACCTTGCACGTGGATGAGCCCACGCCGCATGTGGATTGGTCGGCGGGGGCGGTGTCGCTGTTGACGAATGCCCGGCCATGGCAGACGCCGGGACGGGCCCGCCGCGCGGGTGTTTCGTCGTTCGGGATCAGCGGCACCAACGCGCACGTCATCGTGGAGCAGCCGCCGCTGGAGTTGCAAAGCCCCGCACCGGTCGGCGATGACGCACCCGCACCGTGGGTGCTGTCGGGTCGGTCTAATGAGGCCTTGGCGAATCAGGCCGCGCGGCTGCTGGCCCACGTGAGCGCCGATCCGGCTTTGCGCGTGGTCGATGTGGCGTGGTCGTTGGTCTCCACGCGGTCGCTCTTCGAGCATCGCGCGGTACTGGTGGGCAAGGATCGCGAGCAGCTGATGGCTGGGTTGGCGGAGTTGGCTGCCGGCCAGCCGGGCGGCGCGGATGTGGTGGTGGGCCGCGCGCAGCCGGTGGGCAAGACGGTGTTCGTGTTCCCCGGCCAAGGATCGCAATGGGTCGGCATGGGCGCCGAATTACTGGAGTCCTCAGCGGTTTTCGCCGAGCACATGCAGCGATGCGAAAAGGCGCTCGCCGAACACGTGGACTGGTCGTTGATCGACGTCATCCGCGGTGCGTCCGGTGCGCCCGGATTGGATCGGGTGGATGTGGTGCAGCCGGCGCTGTGGGCGGTGATGGTGTCGCTAGCCGAGTTGTGGCGCTCGGTGGGCGTGGATCCCGACGCGGTGATCGGTCATTCGCAGGGCGAAATCGCGGCGGCCTATGTGGCGGGGGCGCTCTCGCTGGAAGACGCGGCCAAGGTGGTGGCATTGCGAAGCCGGCTACTGGTGCAGTTGTCCGGGAAGGGCGGCATGGTTTCGCTGGCGTGCAACCTGACCCGAGCCCAAGAGTTGATCGCCGCCTGCGGTGACCGATTGAATGTTGCTGCGGTCAACGGTGTTTCAGCGGTGGTGGTGTCCGGCGAAGTGGACGCTCTCGGTGAGTTGATGCGCCGCTGTGAAGCGGGCAATGTTCGCGCCCGCAAAATCGATGTGGACTACGCGTCCCACTCCGGGCAAGTCGACGCGATCCGCGAAGCCCTCGCTGAAGCGTTGAGCGGTATCGAGCCGCGTCCTTCCTCCGTTGCGTTCTTCTCCACTGTGACCGGTGAGCTGATGGACACCGCGGGCCTGGACGCCGATTACTGGTATCGCAGCATCCGGCAAACGGTGCAATTCGAGCGCGCGGTGCGCAGCGCGTGCACCGCGGGATATCAGGTGTTCATCGAATCAAGTCCCCACCCGGTGATGATCGCCGCACTGGAAGACACGCTGACCGATTGCGGGCGCACCCTCGGAGGCGACGCGTTCGTCGTTCCGTCGTTGGGCCGCGATGACGCGGGGCTGCAACGGTTTTGGCTCTCGGTGGGGCAGGCTCATGTGGCGGGCGCGGCCGTCGATTGGCGAGCAGCGATTGCCGGCCTGGGCGGCCAGCACGTCTCGCTACCGACGTATGGGTTTGTACGGCAACGGTTTTGGCTGGCGACCGGATCAACTGGGTCATCAGATGTGGCGACTTTGGGGCTGGCGGGCGCGGAGCACAGACTGCTGGGCGCGGTGGTGCAGCGGCCCGACTCCGGCGGGGTGGTGCTGACCGGCCGGTTGTCGACGACAGCTCAGCCGTGGTTGGCCGATCACGCGGTGAGCGAGACGGTGTTGTTCCCGGGCGCGGGATTCGTGGAGTTGGCGATCCGTGCCGGTGATGAAGTCGGTTGCCGCGGGATCGAGGAGTTGACGTTGTCGACTCCATTGGTGCTGCCGAGGGTCGACGGTGTGCAGGTGCAGCTTGTCGTCGGCGCCGCCGACGAGTCGGGGCAGCGCGAGCTGTCGGTGTATTCCTCAAGCCGCCGGCCGGATTCGGAGTGGGTGTTGCACGCGGAGGGCCTGCTGCGGCCAGAGGCGGTGGCACCGGCGGCGGATCTGTCGGTATGGCCGCCGGCCGGGGCGGCCGTGCTGGATGGAGCCGATGCCTATGAGCGGCTGGCGGAGCGGGGCTACCACTACGGCGAGGCCTTCCGGGGCCTGCGGGCGATGTGGCGGCGCGGTGATGAGATCTTTGCCGAAGTGTCGGTGCCGGGCGGCGCCGGCCCGCAGGACGGCGGCTTCGGGATAAATCCGGTGCTGTTGGACGCGGCGCTGCACGCGCTCGGTGTAGCCGGGGAGCAGACGCAGACGGTGTTGCCGTTTTCCTGGCAGGGTGTGTCGCTGCACGCGGCGGGTGCTGCGCGGGCGCGGGTCCACATAGCGCCGGCCGGTGCCGGGGCGGTATCGGTGGAAATGGCCGACGGGACCGGGCTGCCGGTGCTGTCGGTGCGGTCGTTGGTGATGCGCCCGGTTTCGGCGGAGCAGTTGTCGGGCCCAGCGGCTGCCGCTGAAGGACTGTTCGAGGTGGCGTGGTCCCCGATCGCGTTGGACCGCAACAGCTTGGGCGATGCCACGGTGTGGGAGCTGGGTGCTCGCGGTGGTGACGTGGTGGGGTCGGTGCACGCGGCCACCACCGAGGTGTTGGGGGTGCTGCAAGCCTGGTTGGGTGGTGATGGGTCCGGGGTCCTGGTGGTACAGACTCGCGGCGCCGTTGCGCTCGCCGCGGAGGACGTTTCGGACTTAGCCGGTGCGGCGGCTTGGGGGCTGGTGCGGTCGGCCCAAGCCGAACATCCGGGTCGCCTGGTGTTGATCGACTCCGACGGTTCTGTGGACGTCAACGCGATAGTTGGTTGTGGTGAACCGCAATTGGTGGTTCGCCAGGGTGTGGTGTATGCGGCCCGGATGAGGGCGGTGCGAACAGGATCGGTGTTCAGGCTGCCGTCCGGGGGCTGGCAGTTGGATGCCGGTGGCGGCGGCACGCTGGAGAATCTGGTGGTCGGCCCCTGTCCGCGGGCAGAACTGGCTGCCGGCCAGGTGCGGGTGGCCGTGGCCGCGGTCGGGGTGAACTTCCGAGATGTGCTGGTGGCCTTGGGAATGTACCCCGGCGGTGGCCAGTTGGGTGCCGAAGGCGCCGGAGTGGTGATCGAGGTAGGCCCCGGGGTGACCGGGCTGGCGGTCGGTGACGCGGTGATGGGACTGCTGGGGGTGGTCGGTTCCGAAGCGGTGGTGGATCAGCGGTTGGTGGTACCGGTGCCGGCCGGCTGGTCGCTGGTGCAGGCCGCGGGCGTGCCGGTGGTGTTTTTGACCGCGCTGTACGGCTTGTCGGAATTGGCCGGCCTGCGTGCCGGTGAACGCGTGCTGGTGCACGCCGCTACCGGTGGCGTCGGCATGGCTGCGGTGCAGCTGGCCCGGCACTGGGGCGCGGAGGTTTTCGTCACGGCGAGCCGCAGCAAGTGGGATACGTTGCGCGCCATGGGGTTCGATGAGGATCATATCGGCGGTTCGCGGACGCTGGAGTTCGAGGAGAGATTTTCGACGGCCACCGGCGGCGCCGGGTTTGATGTGGTGCTCAACTCGCTGGCGGGCGAATTCACCGATGCGTCGTTGCGGCTGTTGGCTCCCGGTGGGCGTTTCATCGAGATGGGCAAGACGGACGTCCGCGACCCGCACGTCGTGGCCGAGCGGTATCAAGGTGCGCAGTATCGGGCCTTCGATTTGATGGAGGCCGGCGCCGATCGCGCCGCGGCGATGCTGGCCCAGATTCTGGCTTTATTGTCGGACGGGGTCATTCAACCGCTGCCGCTCAAGACTTTCGATGTCCGGTGCGCGTCGGCGGCGTACCGGTCCGTCAGCCAGGCCCGCCATATCGGCAAAGTCGTTCTCACCCTTCCCGATGGGCCGGCCAGGGTGCTCAGTGGGTGCGGCGGCGGGCTGGCCGGGAGCAGCGTGGTGATCACCGGGGGCACCGGTATGGCCGGGTCGGCGCTGGCTCGTCATCTCGTCGACCGCTACGGGGTGTCTCATGTGGTGCTGGTCAGTCGCGCCGGCGCGCAGGCTCCCCGGGTCGCGGAGTTGGTGGATCGACTGCAGGAAGCCGGTGCCGGCGTATCGGTGGCGGCCTGTGATGTCGCCGACCGCGACGCGGTGGCAGCGATGCTGGATCAGATACCGCCGCAGTATCCGCTGCGCGGTGTGATTCATGCCGCCGGGATCCTCGACGACGGGTTGATCACCTCATTGACTCCGGACCGGGTGGATGCGGTGTTGCGAGCCAAAGTCGACGGCGCCTGGAACCTGCATGAGCTGACCCAGCATCTGGATTTGTCTGCGTTTGTGTTGTTTTCGTCGATGGCCGGAATCGTGGGCACGCCGGGGCAAGCCAATTATTCGGCGGCCAACAGTTTCCTCGATGCACTGATCGCCTACCGACGCGCCCACGGGTCGCCCGGCTTGTCGCTGGCCTGGGGCCTGTGGGAACAAGCCTCCGCAATGACGGCGCACCTGGGTGATCGGGACAAAGCCCGGATGAGCAGGCTCGGGCTTGCGCCACTGTCCACCGCGCAGGCCTGCGAGTCGTTTGATACCGCCATGCTGGTTGATCGGCCGGTGCTGGTGGCCGCCCGCATCGATCGAACCGCACTATCCGGCAACACCGCCGCGCTGCCCCCGCTGTTACGGGAGCTGACTGCCCGGCCAGCCCGACGCGTCATCGACGACACCGATGCCCGCGCCTCGATGACCGGTCTGTCCGCGCGCCTGCACGGCTTGAGCCCCGAGGCGCGACAGCATGAGCTGGTCGAGTTGGTTCGCGGCAACGCGGCCACCGTGCTGGGGATGCCCAACGCTGCGGACGTCGACCCCGGCCGCGCATTTCAAGATCTCGGCTTTGATTCGCTGACCGCCGTCGAACTCCGCAATCGCCTCAAAACCGCTACTGGACTTACCCTTTCGCCCACACTGATTTTCGATTATCCCACGCCGGCCGTGCTGGCCGGGCACCTTGACAATCGGCTGGTCAGCACAGCTGCCGTCGATCAGCCGAACCTGATGGCCCGGTTCCACGACATCACCCGCGAATTGCAGGTGCTGCTGAACCAACCGAGCTGGGATGCCGCTGACAAGCCCATCTTGCGGGCCCGCCTCCACCATCTGCTCACCGCGCTGGCTCCCGCTGGTCACCCTGACCCGGAACACCTCGACGCGGACCTCGATGCGGCCACCGAGAGCCAACTCTTCGCGATCCTCGACGAAGAACTCGGCCGCTGATACCGATAAGGAGCAACGATTTCGAGCACCACGCAGCATGTCGACTACCTGAAACGCCTGACGGCGGATCTCAGGCGGACCCGGCGACGCCTCGCGGAGCTGGAAGGCACGCTCTTCGAGCCGGTCGCGGTGGTGGGCATGGCCTGCCGCTATGCGGGTGGGGTGGATTCACCGGAAGCCTTGTGGGAGTTGGTGACTGACGGCCGCGACACGGTTTCGGATTTTCCGGCCGACCGCGGCTGGGACGTCGAGGCCTTGTTCGACCCGGACCCCGACGCGGCCGGGAAAATGTACCCCCGTCAGGGCAGTTTCTTGCAGGACGCCGCCGACTTCGATGCCGGGTTTTTCGGCATCGGGCCCAGCGAGGCCCTGGCGATGGATCCGCAACAACGGTTGATGCTGGAGATCTCTTGGGAAGCATTGGAGCGCGCCGGCATTGACCCGCTGGGATTGCGCGGTTCAGCGACCGGAGTGTTCGCCGGGGTTATTCACGCAGGGTACGGAGGCGAGGTGAAGGGCGAGCTGGAGGGCTATGGGCTCACCGGCTCCACCCTGAGCGTCGCCTCGGGCCGGGTGGCGTATGTGCTGGGGTTGGAAGGCCCTGCGGTATCGGTGGATACGGCGTGTTCGTCGTCGCTGGTGGCCATGCATCTGGCCGCGCAGTCGTTGCGGTCCGGTGAATGTGACCTGGCGCTGGCCGGTGGTGTGACGGTGATGGCCACGCCCGCGGCGTTCGTGGAGTTCAGTCGGCAACGGGCGCTGGCCCCCGATGGCCGGTGCAAGGTGTACGCCGGCGCGGCGGATGGGACGTCGTGGTCGGAGGGCGCGGGCGTGCTGGTGTTGGAGCGGTTGGCTGACGCCCGACGGCTGGGACATCGCGTATTAGCCATGCTGCGCGGTTCGGCGGTGAACCAGGACGGTGCCTCCAACGGTTTGACCGCACCCAATGGGCCTTCCCAGCAGCGGGTGATTCGCGCGGCGCTGGCCAACGCCGGGCTGACCGCGGCGGACGTGGACGTGGTTGAGGGACATGGCACGGGCACGGTGCTCGGGGATCCCATTGAGGCCCAAGCCTTATTAGCGACGTACGGGCAGGATCGGCCGGCGGATCGCCCGCTGTGGTTGGGATCGATCAAATCGAATATCGGTCACACGTCGGCGGCGGCCGGGGTGGCCGGGGTGATCAAGATGATCCAGGGGATGCGGCACGGGGTGATGCCCAAGACGCTGCATGTGGATGTGCCGTCACCGCACGTGGATTGGTCGGCGGGCGCGGTGTCGCTGTTGACCGAGCCGCAGCCGTGGCCGGCGCGAGACGGTCAGCGCCGGGCGGGGGTGTCGTCGTTCGGGATCAGCGGGACCAACGCCCACGTCATCGTCGAGCAGCCGCCCGCCGAGCCGGAACCGTTTGGGAAACAAGATGATCGGCCGGATGCGGTGGTGGCGTGGGTAGTGTCCGCCCGGTCGGCCGACGCGCTGGCCGCTCAGGCCCGGCGGCTGTCGGCCCACCTGGAGGATGCACCGGGCCTGCGCGCCGTGGACGTGGGGTGGTCACTGGCCACCACCCGGGCCGCCCTTGAGCACCGTGCGGTGTTGGTGGGCGGCGACCGCGACACCCTGATGGCGGGCCTGGCGGGGGTGGCGTCCGGGGAGGCCGGTGCCGGTGTGGTGGTCGGGCGTGCCCGCCCAATCGGCAAGCGCGTGTTCGTCTTTCCCGGTCAGGGCGCGCAGCGGCTCGGGATGGGGCGGGACCTGCACCGGCGCTTCCCGGTGTTCGCGCAAGCCTTCGACGAGGCGGTGGCGGCGGTGGACGCCCACACGCGGTTGCCGCTGCGCGACGTGATGTGGGGCACCGATCGGGAGTTGTTGGAGGGCACGGAATTCGCCCAGCCGGCGTTGTTCGTGCTCGAGATGGCGCTCGCGGCGCTCTGGCGGTCCTGGGGAGTGACGCCGGACGCGGTGATCGGCCACTCGGTGGGGGAGATCGCCGCGGCGTGCGTGGCCGGCGTGTTGTCGCTGCCGGACGCGGCCCGGGTGGTGGCGGCCCGCGGCCGGCTGATGGCGGCGCTGCCGGCCGGCGGGGTGATGGTGGCCGTGGCCGCCTCCGAGGTCGAGGTGGCCGCGTTGCTGAGCGATGCCGTGAGCATCGCGGCGGTCAATGGCCCCGACGCGGTGGTGCTCTCCGGCGAGCGGGCCGCGGTCACGGCGGCGGCGGACCGGCTGGCCGACTGCGGCCGCCGGGTGTGGCAACTGGCGGTGTCGCACGCATTCCACTCGCCGCTGATGGAGCCGATGATCGAGGAGTTCTCCGCGGTGGTGGCCGGCATCTCGCCCGGCGCGCCGCGAATCGAACTGGTGTCCAACGTGACCGGGCAATTGGCCGGGCCCGGATACGGGTCGGCCGATTATTGGGTCGAGCACGTGCGGCGGCCGGTGCGGTTCGTCGACGGTGTGCGAGCGGCCGAATCGCTGGGCGCGAGCGCGTTCGTGGAAGTCGGCCCGGGCGCGGCATTGACCGCGGCGGTGGAACGGTCCCTGGCGGCCGAGCCGGCCATGTCGGCGGTGTCGATGCCTAAGGACCGCCCCGAAGTTGACTCGCTGCTGCTGGCGGCCGGGCAGCTGTTCGCCACCGGGGCCGAGGTGGACTGGGCTGCGGTGTTCGCCGGCCTGAGCGCCCAACGGGTCGACCTGCCGACGTATGCCTTTGCGCGGCGCAGGTTTTGGTTGCCGACCGAGTCGGTAGGCGCTCGGGACACCGCCAGCTTGGGTGTGGACGGGGCCGGGCACGCCGTGTTGGGCGCGGTGGTCGAACGGCCCGATTCGGGTGGCGTGGTGTTGACCGGCCGGCTGTCGACGGCGGCTCAGCCGTGGCTGGCCGATCACGCCGTGACTGGAACGGTGTTGCTCCCGGGTGCGGGGTTTGTCGAGCTGATGCTGCGGGCCGGTGACGAGGTCGGCTGCCCGGTGATCGAGGAGCTGACGCTGTCGGCCCCGTTGCCGCTTCCCCCGACCGGCCTGGTGCGCGTGCAGGTGGTGGTGGATGCCGCCGGCGAGGCCGGATCCCGAGGCGTGGCGTTGTATTCGCAGGCCGGCTCGGAGTGGGCGTTGCATGCCCAGGGCGTGTTGAGTGAAGGCTCGGTCGCGCCCGATGCGGATCTGTCGGTGTGGCCGCCCGTCGGTGCCACCGCGGTCGATGTGGCCGGCGCCTACGACGATCTGGCGGGGCGTGGCTATGGGTACGGCCCGGCCTTTCGGGGCCTGCGAAGAGTGTGGCGGCGCGGCGCCGAGACCTTCGCAGAGGTCGAAGCCCCCCAGCATGCCGGTGCGACGGCGGGCGGGTTCGGGATTCATCCGGTGGTGCTCGATGCGGCCCTGCACGCGCTAGGCGTGGCCGACGACCGTGCCGAGACCGTCTTGCCGTTCTCCTGGCAAGGGGTGTGTTTGCATGCCGCCGGGGCGTCGCGGGTCCGGGTGAGGCTGGCGCCGGCGGGCCCGGGCGCCGTGTCGGTGGAACTCGCCGATGCGTCGGGTCTGCCCGTGCTAACGGTGCGCGAGCTCGTCACGCGCCCGGTCTCGGCCGCGCAGCTGACGGCGGCGGCGGCAGCGCGTTCCGGCGGCGGCGAACTCCTGGAGGCGGCGTGGTCACCGGTTCCGTTGTCGCACAACGACGTCAACGCGACCCCCGAGGTGTGCCAGCTGTCGCCGAGCGGCCCGGGCGTGGTGGGGTCGGTCTACGCCGCCACCCATGAGGCGCTGCGGGTGTTGCAGTCCAGGGGTGATGGGGCCGGGCCGCTGGCGGTGTTGACCCGCGGCGCGGTCGCGCTGCCCGGCGAGGATGTGTCGGACCTGGCCGGTGCGGCGGTGTGGGGGCTGGTGCGGTCGGCGCAGGCCGAGCATCCGGGCCGTGCGGTGCTGGTCGACTCCGACGGATCGCTGGATGTTGGCTCCGTAATCCGTTGTGGTGAACCGCAATTGATCGTTCGTGGGGGAGTGGCCTACGGTGCCCGGCTGAAACCCATCCAGGCGCAGCCGGTGTTGCGGTTGCCGGAGGCGCCGTCGGTGTGGCGGCTGGCCGCCGGTGATGCGGGGACGTTGGAGGATTTGACGGTGCAGTCCGGGTCACCGGCGGAACTGGCCGCCGGTCAGGTGCGGGTGGTGGTGGCCGCCGCCGGGGTGAACTTCCGCGATGTGCTGGTGGCTTTGGGCATGTATCCGGGTGCTGCGCAATTGGGCGCCGAGGGCGCCGGAATTGTGACCGGAATCGGGCCCGGTGTAACCGATTTGACCGTCGGTGACGCGGTGATGGGGATCCTGGGCCTGACGGGCTCCGAAGCGGTTGTCGATCACCGGCTTATCACCCGAGTGCCGCAGGGTTGGTCGTTCGGCGAGGCGGCGGGCGTGCCGGTGGCGTTTTTGACGGCGTATTACGGGTTATCGGTCTTGGGCGGCCTGCGGGCCGGCGAGCGGGTGCTGGTGCATGCCGCCGCGGGCGGGGTGGGCATGGCGGCCGTGCAGCTGGCCCGGCATTGGGGCGCCGAGGTGTTCGCCACCGCCAGCCGCGCCAAGTGGGACACTCTGCGCGCCATGGGCTTCGACGACGCCCACATCGCGGATTCGCGCACGCTGGATTTCGAGGAGAAGTTCTCGACCGCCACGGGCGGTGCCGGCATGGACGTCGTGCTCAACTCGTTTGCCGGTGAGTTCACCGATGCGTCGCTGCGCCTATTGGCCCCCGGTGGGCGCTTCATCGAGATGGGCAAGACGGATCTGCGTGACCAAGATGCGGTCTCCCAAGCACATCCCGGGATGAGTTACCGGGCTTTCGACCTGATGGAGGCGGGGTCGGACCGTATCGCGGAGATGCTGGCCGAATTGATGCGGTTCTTCGGGGCCGGAGTGCTTAAGCCGTTGCCGATCAAGGCGTTTGATGTGCGCTGTGCCGCCGAGGCATACCGGTTCATCAGCCAGGCTCGCCATATCGGCAAGGTCGTGCTGACCATGCCCGACGGGCCCGCCGGGCTGGGCGGTGGAACTGTGCTGATCACCGGTGGAACCGGCATGGCGGGCTCGGCGGTGGCTCGTCACCTGGTCGACCGGTATGGCGTACCCCATGTGATGCTGGTCAGCCGCAGCGGGGAAAACGCCGTCGGTCTGCCGGAACTGGTCAATGAGTTGCGGGAAGCGGGAGCATCGGTCTCGGTTGTCGCTGCCGATGTGAGCGACCGGGATGCGGTCGCCGGATTGCTGGCGCAGGTGCCGGCGCGTTTCCCGTTGCGGGGGGTGTTCCACGCCGCCGGAGTGCTGGACGACGCGGTCATCACATCATTGACCCCGGAGCGTATCGACACCGTGCTGCGGGCCAAAGTCGACGGAGCCTGGAATCTGCATGAGCTGACCCGGGATCTGGATTTGTCTGCATTCGTGGTGTTTTCGTCGATGGCGGGCATCGTCGGCTCCCCGGGGCAAGGCAACTATGCGGCGGCGAACAGCTTCCTCGACGGGCTGGCGGCGTATCGCCGTGCTCGTGGACTACCCGGACTGTCGGTCGCCTGGGGGATGTGGGAAGAAGCGTCGGCGATGACGCAACACCTCGGCGATCGCGACAAGGCCAGGATGAGCCGCGTCGGACTGGCCGCGCTGTCCAGCCGGCAAGCGCTGGGATTGCTCGATACCGCGCTGCTGGGCCAGCTTCCGGTCGTGGTGGCAACCCGCCTCGACACCGCGGCCTTGGCGCACCACGGCGCTGCGCTGCCGCCGCTGCTCAGCCAGTTGGCCACCCGGCCCGCCCGGCGGGTCCTCGACCACACCGATGTGGTGTCACTGACGGGGCTGCGGGCGCAGCTGGAGGGCCTGACCGCCGAGCAGCAGCGGCGCGAGTTGGTGGACCTGGTCTGTAGCAACGCCGCCACGGTGTTGGGCCACAGCACCGCAGACATCGACGCCGAGCATGCATTCGGCGACCTTGGCTTCGACTCTCTGACCGCCGTCGAACTACGCAACCGGCTGAAAATCGCCACCGGACTGACGCTTTCACCCACACTGATCTTCGATCACCCGACCCCATCTGCTCTGGCAGAACACCTCGCCGCTCAGCTGGCCACCACTTCGAGCGGTGCACCCGCGGATCGGATGGCTCGCTTCAACGACGTTGCCGGCGAATTACAAGCACTGCTCAATCAACCCGACTGGAACGCCGGTGACAAAGCGCAGCTGGTCGCCCGGCTGGAAAGCCTGCTGACCACGCTGACCGGCCCAGCACAAACCAGCTTCCCGGAAACCGCCGACGACACCTTCGACGACAACATCGCCACCGCCACCGAAAGCCAGCTATTCGCCATCCTGGACGAAGAAGTCGGCCCCTGACATGCTCGACGTAGCCGTCATCGGTCTCGCCTGCAGGTTTCCCGCCGCTGCCGGTCCCGGAGACTTCTGGCGGCTGATCCGGGACGGACGCGAAGTCACTCGGTTTCCCGGCGAGGTCGCGGACTTCGATGCGGACTTCTTCAACCTGTCGCCGCGTGAGGCGGCTGCGATGGACCCCCGGCAACGATTGGCGCTCGAACTGGCCTGGGAACTATTCGAAGACGCATTCGTCGTACCGCAAACCCTGTGTGGCAGCGCCATTTCGGTGTACGTCGGAGCGATGAGCGATGATTACGCCGTCCTGACGCTGCGCGACGCGGCGGACAACCTCGATCACCACTCGTTCACCGGAATCAGCCGGGCCATGATCGCCAACCGGATCTCATATGCGTTCGGGCTGCACGGACCCAGCATGACCGTCGACTCCGGTCAGTCCTCGTCCCTGGTCGCGGTTCACCTCGCATGCGAAACCCTGCGCGGCGGTGAGTCACCGCTGGCGATAGCCGGGGGGGTCCACCTCAACCTGGCCGAGGAAACCGCCTTGCTGGAGCGAGAATTCGGCGCCGTTTCCAAATCGGGTCACACCTATGCGTTCGATCGGCGCGCCGACGGGTACGTGCGTGGCGAAGGTGCCGGACTGGTGCTGCTCAAGCCCTTACCCGCGGCACTCGAGGACGGTGATCGCATACATGCGGTCATTCGCGGAAGCGCCGTGGGCAATGCCGGCCACCACGGCGCCGGCCAGACGGCGCCCTCGTCGATCAGTGAAGCCGACGTCATCCGGCGTGCCCTCTTGCCAGCCGGCTTGAGCGGTGCCGACATCGACTACATCGAGGCGCATGGCACCGGAACGAAGATCGGCGACGCGGTTGAGGCAAGGGCGCTCGGCGACATTTTCGCCGAGCGCCGACACCGCCCGGTGAGCGTGGGATCGGTCAAGACCAACATCGGGCATGCCGGAGCCGCGGCGGGTATAGCGGGCCTGCTCAAGGCCATACTGGCGATCGGACATTCAATGATTCCGCCGACGCTGAACTATGCCAGCGGGCCGGACGTCGATGTGAAAACCCTTGGGCTGCAAGTCAACACCAGCCTGTCGCCCTGGCCCCCGGTGCAACGGCCGCGGCGGGCAGGGGTGTCGTCGTTCGGAATGGGCGGCACGAATGCGCATGTGATTGTGGAGCAGGCTCCAGCCCTTCCGGAAAGTGTTGTTCGCCGTGGCGATTCGAGTCCTGCGGTGGCGTGGGTGGTTTCGGCGCGGTCAGCTGATGCGTTGGCGGGCCAGGCGCAACGGCTGCTGGCGCGGTTGCGTGCCGCACCCGATTGGCATCCGGTGGATGTGGGTTGGTCATTGGCCAGTACGCGGGCGGTCTTTGAGCATCGTGCGGTGCTGGTCGGTGGTGATCGCGAGCAGCTGCTGGCGGGGCTGGCGGGGCTCGGGTCCGGGCAGCCGGGTGCGGCGGTGGTGGGCCGGGCGCGGTCGGTGGGGAAGACGGTGTTTGTGTTTCCCGGTCAGGGTTCGCAGTGGCTGGGGATGGGACGCCAACTCTATGAGCGATTCGCGGTGTTCGCCGATGCTTTCGATGAGGTGGTGTCGGTGCTCGATACCCAGTTGCGGTTGCCGTTACGTGAGGTGATGTGGGGTGGCGAGGCGAAGCTGTTGGAGAGCACCGAGTTTGCCCAGCCGGCGTTGTTCGCGATCGAGGTCGCATTGGTGGCGTTGTGGCGGTCGTGGGGTGTGACACCGGATGTGGTGTTGGGTCATTCAGTGGGGGAGCTCGCCGCGGCGTGGGTGGCCGGGGTGTTGTCACTGGCCGATGCGGCGCGGATTGTGGCGCTGCGGGGTCGGTTGATGGCGGGGTTGCCCGCGGGCGGGGTGATGGTGGCGGTAGGTGCCAGTGAGGCTGAGATGGCCCCGTTGCTGCGTGAGGGGGTCAGTATCGCAGCGCTCAACGGTCCGGACGCGGTGGTGGTGTCGGGTTCTGAGGCCGCGGTCGATGTGGTGGCGGATGGGTTGGTGCGAGCGGGTCGGCGGGTGCGCCGGTTGGCGGTGTCGCATGCGTTTCATTCGGCGTTGATGGAGCCGATGCTGGATGACTTTTCCGCAGCGTTGGGTGATGTGCGTGCTGGTCCGCCGCGAATTGACTTGGTTTCTAACCTGACTGGGCAACTGGCTGGGCCCGGGTATGGGTCCGGGCGCTACTGGGTGGAGCATGCGCGCGCGCCGGTGCGTTTTGTCGATGGGGTGCGGTTGGCGGAGTCGCTGGGCGGCACGGTGTTTGTGGAAGTGGGTCCTGGTGGGGCGATGAGTGCTGCGGTGGAGCAGTCGTTGACCGCCGAGCAGCCGATGTCGGTGGTCACCATGGGCAAGGATCGTCGGGAAGTCGATTCGGTGCTCACCGCGGCTGCCCAGCTGTTCAGCTGCGGTGTCAACCTCAACTGGGCTGCTACGTTCGCCGGCCTGAACCCCCAACGCATCGAACTACCCACCTACGCCTTTGCGCGACAACCGTTCTGGCTGAAGGCCGGCTCCGCTGCGCTGCCCGACAAGGCAGGCCAGTCGCCCGACGTGATCGCACAGTTGCATGGCCTGCCCCCCGAGCAGCAGCAACGTCGGCTAATCGAGTTGGTTTGCGAGCACGCCGCCGTCGTCTTGGGACATTCGAGCGGCCACACCATCAACCGCGAACGCCCTTTTCAAGACCTCGGATTCGACTCGCTCACCGGAGTCGAACTGCGCAACCGCCTGACAACAGCTACCGGGTCCGCGTTGTCGCGAACGTTGATCTTCGACTATCCCAACCCGGTGGCGCTCGCCGATCATCTTCGTCAGCGCCTATTCGGTGACGATGACGAGGAATCGGACGAGGAAAAGATTTGGTCCTCGCTGCGCAGGATTCCACTGCGTGAGCTTCGAAGAACCGGATTGCTCGACCAACTCTTGCGTCTCGCCGGCGGGTCACAGCGTGCTGTTCCGGAAACCGTCAGCGCTGACCTCATCGACTCGCTAAGCCCGGAGGCCTTGATCGAGATGGCGCTGAACTCAACCGATGACGAGGACAGGGAATGACGAAATCTACGCTGGCAGACTCTATTACACCTGCACACGGTAAGCGCAATACGACATGTGTTGAATACGTGGAACTTTTGCCACGGCAAAGGCGACCGCTTAGAATTCGGGCATCGGGGCCAGCCCCGGGTGAGGTATTGAGCAGTCAAGAGGGTAGGGCATGAGCGTCATCGCGGGTGTGTTCGGCGCCTTGCCGCCGCATCGTTACAGCCAAAGCGAAATCACCGACCAAATCGTCGAATTCCCCGCTCTCAAAGAACACGAAGAGATCGTTCGGCGCATGCACGCCGGCGCCAAAGTCAACAGCCGCCACTTCGTCCTGCCGCTACAGCGCTACCCGTCACTGACCGACTTCGGTGAGGCCAACGAGATCTTCATCGACAAGGCGGTGGAACTTGGCTGCGATGCGCTGCTGGGCGCACTCGACGAGGCCGGCCTGCAACCGCGCGACATCGACATGATCGCCACCACCACGGTCACCGGCGTTGCGGTGCCGTCGCTGGATGCCCGGATCGCCGGTCGACTCGGGCTGCGTGCGGATGTGCGTCGGGTACCCCTGTTCGGCCTGGGGTGCGCGGCCGGGGCCGCCGGCGTGGGCCGGCTGCACGACTATCTGCGTGGTGCCCCCGACGACGTCGCCGTCTTGGTGTCGGTCGAGCTGTGCTCGCTCACCTTCCCGGCCGTCAAGCCCACGGTTTCGGGCCTGGTCGCGACCGCGATGTTCGGCGACGGAGCGGGCGCCGTCGTCGCCGTCGGCGACGGTCGCGCCGAGCAACTGAGCCCAAGTGGGCCCGACATCCTCGATTCGCGCAGCCGTCTGTATCCGGAATCCCTGCACATCATGGGGTGGAACGTCAGCTCGGCTGGACTGCAGCTCGCGATGTCTCCCGAGCTGACGAACCTGATCGACCGATATCTGGCCGACGATGTCAACCGGTTCCTCGCCATCCACGGGCTCACCAAAGACGACATCGGTACCTGGGTGGGTCATCCCGGTGGTCCCAAAGTCATCAACGCCATCGCCACCAGCCTCGACCTGCGCCCGGAGGCCCTCGAGCTGACCTGGCGCTCACTGGGCGAGATCGCCAACCTCTCATCGGCGTCGGTGCTGCACATCTTGCGCGACACCATCGCCAAACCACCGCCCAGCGGCAGCCCCGGGCTGATGCTCGCGATGGGTCCGGGGTTCAGCTCAGAGCTGGTGCTCCTGCGCTGGCACTAGATCGGCGACCTGCACGCTCAGGCCGGGCTTGGGGCGCAATGCGGCAAGGTTGGCAGCGCGGAGGTGCTGCGCGGGTAGCCTCAGTCTGGTCCTGGCAACCAGCCGCGCGAGCATGACGGTCATCTCGGTGGTCGCCATCACCGCTCCGATGCAACGGTGCAGCCCCCCGCTGAACGGAAGAAACTCGTGTGGCGCGGGCTTCCGGTAGTCCGCGGCGGCGGGATCCCACCGCTGCGGACGGAATTGCGTTGGCTCCGGCCATAATTCGTGGAGTCGGTGGGTCACGTACGGGCTGAAGATCAACAATCGGCCCGCCCGGATGCGGCGACCGTCGAACCATAGATCTCGCATCACCCTGCGGGCCGAGATCACGCCAGGCGGGTACAGCCGCAGGGTTTCCTGGACCACACCGTTGAGGTAGGTAAGCGCCTCCACGTCGCCCGCGGCCGGCGGCCGTCCGCCCAGCACCCGATTCACTTCATCGGCGGCGGTGTCCCAGGCGCCCGGAAGGGACAGCAACGTGTAAATCGCCCACGCCAATGCGCCGCTGGTGGTTTCGTAGCCGGCGGTGATCAATGAGATGACGGCATCGCGGATCTCATTGCCGCTCAACGCATAACCCTCATCGCCGCGGCCATCGATGAGCATGGTCAACATGCGGTCGTCCGCGTTGGGTGCGGCGCGTGCATCGGCGACCAGGTTGTCGATCAGGTCGTCGATGAGTTCCCGCGCGGCCATCGCCCGTCGCCAACCCGGGGAGTTGAGCCGGCGCTGCAGCGCAACCGCCTGCGGCAGCTGGTGAGTCAGGTCCAGCAACGGTTGGAGTTGCTCGCCGAGAAAATCCGAGTGGGCGGCCAGGCGCTCGCCGAACAAACTCTCCGCGGTGCTGTGCCGCACCGCGGCGCGGCACTGTTGGTAGATGTCCAGCCGCTGCCCGGGCTGCCAGCCGTTGATCACGGCGTCGATGTTGGACACCATGGTGGCGACGTAGTCCTGGATCTGCCGATGACGCAACCCAGGCGCCACGATGCTGCGCCGGCGCCGGTGGTCATCCCCGTCACTGACGATCAGCGCCGTCGGCCCGTCGACAAGCGCCAGATTCTGAAATGTCAAGCGCCAGCTGAACGCATCCGCATTGGCGAACACAAACTTGTTGGCCTCGGCCCCCAATAGGTAGGTATAGCCGTACCGGCCGACGCCGGAGTTGATTACCGGACCCCGACGCCGATACAGGGCCAGCAACGCTTCACCGGGCGGGTAGTGCACCGGCCGGTAAGGCCGGGGACTCACTGCACCGCTCCGGGGAAGTCCAGCTGCAGGCCGTCGATGTAAAACTCCCAACATGATCCGATTATTCGAGTTGCTCGGATAGGTCCAGCCAGCGACCCTCCGTCGCCGCCACCTCGTCTTCCAGCGCGCGCAGCTCCTGGGTCAGCCGGTTAATGGCGACGTGGTCCGACTGTTCATGGGCCGCGAGCTCATCGTGCTTGTCCGCGATGCGGTCAGCCAGGCGCGCGAGCCGGCGGTCCAGGGCGGCCAGCTCTTTCTCGGCGGCGCGGCGCTGGGCACCCGACATCGCCTGGGGCGCCACGGGTGTGGGCTCGGCAGCCGGCGCGGCGGTCCGACGCGCGGCCAACCGCAGATACTCGTCGATGCCGCCGGGCAGATGCCGCAGGCGGCCGTCAAGAATGGCGTACTGCTGATCGGTGACCCGCTCCAGCAGATACCGGTCGTGCGAGACGACGATCAACGTGCCCGCCCACGAGTCGAGCAGATCCTCCATAGCGGTGAGCATGTCGGTGTCCACGTCGTTGGTCGGCTCGTCCAGAAGCAACACGTTGGGCTCGGCCAGCAAGGTGAGCATCAGCTGCAACCGCCGCCGCTGCCCGCCGGAGAGATCGCCGACTCGTGCGGAGAGCTGACCGCGGTCAAACCCGAGTCGCTCCAACAGCTGGGCCGGCGTGACCTCGCGGCCGTCCACCCGATAGTCGGCGCGCAGCCCGCCCAGCACATCGGCGATGCGGTCACCGGTCAGCGCCGCCAGCGCATCGCCCTGCTGATCAAGCACCGCCAGCCGCACGGTCTTGCCCCGCTTGACCCGGCCCGCGTCCGGCGCGATGCTGCCGGCGATCAATCCCAGCAGCGTCGACTTCCCGGCCCCGTTGGCTCCGATGATGCCGGTTCGCTCCCCGGGGGCGATCCGCCACTCGATGTCGCGCAGCACCGGGCGTCCCGCGAAGGCGATCGAGACATCGAGCAGATCGATGACGTCTTTGCCGAGCCGAGCGGTGGCCAGTTTGGCCAACTCGACGGGATTGCGCAGCGGCGGTACGTCGGCGATCAGTTGGTTGGCGGCCTCGATGCGGAACTTGGGCTTGGAGGTCCGCGCCGGTGCGCCGCGACGCAACCAGGCCAGTTCTTTGCGCATCAGGTTCTGCCGCTTGGCTTCGGTGGCGGCGGCCATCCGGTCCCGCTCGACACGCTGCAACACGTAGGCGGCGTATCCGCCTTCGAACGGCTCGACGATCCCGTCGTGTACCTCCCAGGTCGTGGTGGCGACCTCGTCGAGAAACCAGCGGTCGTGGGTCACCAGCAGCAGGCCGCCGGTGTTGCGCGCCCAGCGCTGTTTCAGGTGACCGGCCAGCCAGGTGATGCCTTCGATATCCAGATGGTTGGTGGGCTCGTCGAGTGCGATGACGTCCCATTCGCCGACCAACAGCCTGGCCAGCTGCACCCGGCGGCGCTCGCCACCGCTCAGCGTGGCCACCGTTGCGTCCCAAGCGATGTCGGACACCAGGCCGCCGACCACGTCGCGCACCCGCGCGTCACCGGCCCACTGATGTTCGGCCGCCTCGCCGACCAGCGTCCACCCAACGGTGCGGTCCGCGTCCAGCGTGTCCGCCTGGCTCAGGGCGCCGACCCGCAACCCGCTGCGCCGGGTCACCCGGCCGGCGTCGGGCTGCAGTTGACCGGTCAGCAGCCCCAGCAGGCTCGATTTGCCGTCTCCGTTTGGGCCGACGATGCCGATGCGTGCGCCGTCGTTCACTCCGAGCGTGACCGCTTCGAATACCACCTGAGTCGGATATTCCAGGTGTACGGCCTCGGCTCCCAGTAGGTGCGCCACCGGCCCCATTGAACCCGAGCGGCCTCTATTCGAGAGTGAGCAGGGCCTGGTCGACGTGACTCTGCGTTTCCACCGACCCCTTGCCGACGACGGCATCCAGGAAGCGGCTGGCCAGGTCGCGCACTTTGAGATTGGTTTCTTGGGACCGCCAGACCAGGATGTCGAACGCGCGCTGGGCCGAGATGCCGTAGGCGGCCATCAGCACGCCCTTCGCCTGCTCGATGTGGGCGCGGGCCTCGGCCACCGCCGACAGCACATTGCTGATGTCTGAGTGCAAGGAGTCGGTCACGTCGACGTAAAACCCCGACGTGCCGATCAGTTCACCGTTGTCGTCCAGCATCCGGTCGCCCGCCACGACCACGCAGCGGGTGTGTCCGGCGGTGTCGATGATGCGGTGACGACTGCTGAATGGCTTGCCGTTGAGCACGTGCTCCAACACGGCCACGGCCCGGTCCTTGTCTTCCGGGTGCTTGTGCTGTAGCAGCAATTCGGTGGTGGGATGCACAGACCCGGGCTCGTAGCCGTGCATCCGCGCTACCGCATCGGACCACTCCCAGCGCTGGCCGTCGAAGAAGAACCGGAATCGGCCTACCTTCTGTGGCTCGCAGCCCATTTTTTCGCAAGTGAAAATAATTTACCGCAAGATAGCTATTCCGCGCCGCAAAGAGCCGATTAACGGCCGTAAACCAGGAACTCTTGCCTAGGTTGGCAGAAAACTCAGCCCTGTTGATCTCGCAGTGCTGCTTCGACGCGGTCCAAGAACTCGTCGACTTCGTCTTCGTGGTACCCGTGTCTGCCGATGGGCGGGCGGGAGAAGCCGACGTCGTGGACTTGCTCGGGAGTGAGGCCGTTGCCCGGCGCCGAGACGGAGCCAGAGCTGCCCCCGGCAAGCTGACGTTCCAGGTCGCGAATGCGTTGTTCCGGGTCCTCCCAATCCATCAGCAAATTGTCTCACCCGTTCTGCGCGGATGCGAGTAATCGCCGATGACTGCCGCGGGCGTCCTAATGGTGTTCAGAGCCCGTTCACATCCAGTTCCGAGCCAGGACTGTGATGCTCGGAAGGCTTTCATCAATGGCGTAGCAGAGGTCGTGACCATGAAGAACGGTGCGCCGGCCGTGGTGATCGGCCTTGTTGTCGCCGCTGGATCGCTGGTGGCTGTGCCGGTAGCCAACGCGGACATCGACTTCTACTGTAGGCCAGGATGCTGGGGTGCGATCGCGGCGTCGCCGTCAACCGGGGAGGAAGCGATCCGGCTCAACTATCGGACCCGAAACCAGGCGGAGGACGCCGCCATCATGTGGTGCGACGTGATGGGCAAGACGAACGACTGTCGGGTGCTCACCTCGGGACTGGGCTGTCTTTCCATCGCGGAGAGCAGCGACGGGAACGCGTTCGAGGCGCGAACCGCGCTCACGCTGGACGCCGCCGATGCGGCCGCCTTGGACGGCGCGGGACCCGGATCGCGGATCGGCCTGCACGACTGCAACGGTTGAGGTCATCACCGAGGGGCCAAACGACCTGATCAAAACCGCGCAGGTCCCTGATGTGCCATGATGGCCAAGCTGTCAAGAGTCCAGGGAGCAGCGGTGGATCTCAATTTCGCGATGGTCACACGACCGGTGGAGCGGCTGATCGCTACGGCGCAGAACGGGCTGGAGGTCTTGCGACTGGGGGGTTTGGAAACCGGCACTGTCCCGTCGCCCTCCCAAATCGTCGAAAGCGTACCGATGTACAAGCTTCGACGGTATTTCCCGCCAGACAATCGGCCGGACAAGCCGCAGGTAGGCCCGCCGGTGCTGATGGTGCACCCGATGATGATGTCGGCGGACATGTGGGACGTCACACGCGAGGACGGCGCGGTGGGGATCCTGCACGCCAATGGGCTCGACCCCTGGGTCATCGACTTCGGCTCACCGGACAAGGTGGAAGGCGGGATGCGCCGCACCCTGGCTGACCACATCGTCGCGCTGAGTGAGGCCATCGACACCGTCAAAGACGTCACCGGCAGCGACGTGCATCTGGTCGGGTATTCGCAGGGCGGCATGTTCTGCTATCAGGCCGCGGCCTATCGGCGGTCCAAGAACATCGCCAGCATCGTGGCATTCGGTTCGCCAGTCGACACCTTGGCTGCACTGCCGATGGGCATCCCGGCGAACTTCGCCGCCCCCGCCGCCAACTTCATGGCCGACCACGTGTTCAGTCGGCTGGCCATCCCAAGCTGGATGGCGCGCACCGGATTTCAGCTGATGGATCCGCTCAAAACCGCCAAAGCGCGGGTCGACTTCGTGCGTCAGCTGCATGACCGTGAGGCGCTGCTGCCGCGCGAGCAGCAGCGTAGGTTCCTGGAGCGCGAAGGATGGATCGCGTGGTCCGGCCCGGCGATCTCCGAGTTGCTCAAACAATTCATCGCCCACAACCGAATGATGACCGGCGGTTTCGCCGTCAACGGGCAAATGGTCACCCTCACCGACATCACCTGCCCGGTGCTGGCCTTCGTCGGCGAAGTTGACGACATCGGCCAGCCGGCGTCCGTTCGCGGCATCCGGCGGGCGGCACCCAATGCCGAAGTCTACGAATGCCTGGTTCGCACAGGGCATTTCGGCTTGGTCGTCGGATCCAAAGCGGCGCAACAGAGCTGGCCCACCGTCGCCGAATGGGTGAAATGGCTCTCCACCGGCGGTGACAAGCCGGACAACATCCATTTGATGGCCGACCAGCCCGAGGAGCACACCGACAGCGGCGTGGCGTTGAGCTCACGGCTCGTCCACGGGATCGGCGAGGTCTCCGATGCGGCGCTGGCGCTGGCCCGCGGCGCCGCCAACACCGTCGTCACGGCCAACAAGTCCATGCGCACCCTGGCCGTCGAGACCTACCGGACACTGCCGCGCCTGGCCCGGCTCGGACAGCTCAACGACCACACCCGGATTTCGCTGGGCCGCATCATCGACGAACAGGCACACGACGCCCCGCAAGGCGAGTTCCTGTTGTTCGACGGGCGGGTGCACACCTACGAGGCGGTGAACCGGCGCATCAACAATGTGGTTCGCGGTCTGATCGAGGTCGGGGTGCGCCAGGGCGATCGGGTGGGCGTGCTGATGGAGACCCGACCCAGCGCCCTGGTCGCGATCGCCGCGTTGTCCCGGTTGGGTGCCATTGCCGTGGTGATGCGGCCCGACGCCGACCTGGCTGCGTCGGTCCGGCTCGGCGGAGTGACCGAACTGCTCACCGATCCCACCAACCTTGACGCGGTGCTGTCGTCCGAGCGCCACCTGCTCAGGCAGGTGCTGGTGCTCGGCGGCGGCGAGTCACGCGATCTGCATCTTCCCGAGGAAACCGACGTCATCGACATGGAACAGATCGACCCGGACGCGGTCGAGCTGCCCGGCTGGTATCGCCCCAACCCGGGATTGGCGCGCGATCTGGCCTTCATCGCCTTCAGCGCGGCGGGCGGCGAGCTGGTGGCCAAACAGATCACCAACTACCGGTGGGCGGTGTCGGCATTCGGGACCGCCTCCACGGCCGCGCTCGACCGCCGCGACACCGTGTACTGCTTGACGCCGCTCCACCACGAGTCGGCGCTGCTGGTGAGCCTGGGCGGCGCAGTGGTCGGCGGCACCCGCATCGCGCTGTCGCGGGGGTTGGACCGCGACCGCTTCGTCAAAGAGGTACGGCAGTACGGCGTCACCGTGGTGTCCTACACCTGGGCCATGCTGCGCGAGGTCGTCGACGATCCGGCATTCGTGCTGCACGGCAACCATCCGGTGCGACTGTTCATCGGTTCCGGTATGCCGACCGGGCTGTGGCAGCGGGTGGTGGCCGCGTTCAAACCCGCCCACGTCGTCGAATTCTTCGCCACCACCGACGGACAGGCGGTGCTGGCCAACGTGTCGGGCGCCAAGATCGGTAGCAAGGGCCGCCCACTTCCGGGCGCCGGCCGCATCGAGCTCGGTGCCTATGACGCCGAGCACGATCTGATCCTGGAGAACGACCGTGGCTTCGTGCAGGTCGCCGAGCCCAAACAGGTGGGCGTACTGCTCGCGGTGTCCAACGGCCCGATCGACCCGACGGCGTCGGTCAAGCGGGGGGTGTTCGCTCCCGGCGACACCTGGATAGCGACGGAGTATCTGTTCTACCGCGACGACGACGGGGACTACTGGCTGGCCGGCAGGCGCGGCTCGGTGGTTCACAGCGCGCGCGGGCTGGTCTATCCCGAGCCGGTCACCGGTGCCTTGAGCTGCATTACCGGTGTCGACCTGGCGGTGACCTACAACGTGCCGGTGGGCGGCCAGGAGGTGGCGGTCTCGGCGGTGACGCTGTTGCCGGGGGCCACCATCACCGCGGCCGACCTGACCGAGGCGGTCGTCAAGATACCCGTCGGGGTGGGACCCGACATTGTGCACGTCGTCCCGGAGATGACGCTCAGTGCCACCTACCGTCCTACCGTGAGCGCCCTGCGCGCGGCCGGAATTCCCAAGTCGGGACGCCAAGCATGGTATTTCGACGACCACAGCAGCCGGTTCCGCCGGCTGACCACCGGCGTGCGGTCCGAGCTGAGCGGCGCGCACTGATGCTCGACGATTCGCTGCTCAGCATTCTGGTGTGCCCGGCCGACCGCGGCCCGTTGGTGTTGGTGGACGACGAGCTGTACAACCCCCGGCTGCGGCGCGCCTACCGGATCGAGGACGGCATCCCGGTGCTGTTGATCGACGAGGCCCGCGACGTCGATGACGACGAGCACGAGCGGCTCATGGCACGAGCTCGTCCGGCAGATCCCCGGTGAGGTAGCGCTGCAGGTTGGGCGCGATCGTTCGGGCGATCTGCTCGGGTGGCAGCGACGCGAAGGGCTCCAACTGCAGGATGTAGCGGGCTAGCACCACGCCCGCCAGTTGCGAGGCGACGAACTGGATGCGGATGAGTCCGCTGCCCGGGGGATTGTCGACGCGAGAACCGACTTGAAACGCGATCACTTCCTCGATGAAGGAGCGAAACAGGTTGACCTCCGAGCCGGCCAGGATTGACCGCAACGTGGCAATCAATCCCGCACCAAGCTCGGAGTCCCACAGCGGCAACAACATTGACGGGATCCGGTAGCCCAGTTCCTCGACGGGCACTTCGCGTAACGGCGTGAGGATGTCCATGGGGTCGATCGGAATGCGTACGGCCGCGGCGAACAGCTTGTCCTTGGTGCCGAAGTAGTGATGCACCAGCGCTGAATCGACGCCCGCCGCTGCCGCCACGGCACGGATCGAGGTGTTACCAATACCGTTGCGGGCAAACAGCTCTCGTGCGCTAGATAGGATCCTCTCCCGCGTATCTGAGCCACCGGCCGGTCGTCCGGGGCGTCGGCGGGTGGTCTTGGCCGCCGGCACCCTAGGACCCTCCGTGGCGACCCGCCGCGCCGGGCTGCGCCGCGCTTGCGATCGCCACTAGGTGGCTGGTGTCGAACGGGTAGTTTTGTGCGCTGAAGCGAAATCGGTCAAAACCGGCACCGCCAGAACGGACGCTGAGCGACTTTCGGCGACCTGCCGACCAAATCACTCTCCGGAAAATCGCGATCTTTGGTGGTGGAAGATTATTCGCCATTCAAAACACCAGCCACCTAGGGCGTCCGTCGCCGCAGCGTCGCCGCGGCCAGGCAAAGTGCCGCGATCGCGAAACCCAGCACGACGACGATGTCGCGCACCGCAACGTAGGTCAGTTCCGTGTGCGCACCCACCTGCTGCAGC
>Ga0335071_10000134_pt1 | contig 87578 bp, 83 predicted proteins | sample Lox_Sample_15_FD_206724 | JGI IMG/M metagenome (GOLD analysis project Ga0335071, IMG submission 206724) | Soil microbial communities from Loxahatchee National Wildlife Refuge, Florida, United States - Lox_Sample_1.5 | ecosystem: Environmental > Terrestrial > Soil > Wetlands | place: USA... | reverse complement strand
GTGCTGCTGATCAAGCTCGCCGACCGGTTGCACAACATGCGCACCCTCGACTTCGTGCCGCCGGCCTCGCGGCAGCGCATCGCGGAGGAAACGCTCGACATCTATGCGCCGCTGGCCGGCCGCATGGGCATGCAGGAGATGCGGGAGGAACTCGAGGAGCTGTCGTTCCGCACCCTCGATCCGGAAGCCTACAATGTGGTGACGCAGCGCCTCGATGCGCTGGCCGAACGCAACCGCAACCTGATCGGCGAGATCGAAAGCCAGCTCTCGACCAATTTTCGCAAAAACGGGCTGAACGCGCGCGTCTACGGCCGGCGCAAGAAGCCGTTTTCGATCTGGATCAAGATGGAGCGCAAGTCGATCGGCTTCGAGCAGCTCTCGGACATCTTTGGATTTCGCGTCGTGATGGAGAACGTCCAGGCGTGCTACCGCGCGCTGGGCATCGTCCACACTACCTGGCCGGTCGTGCCGGGCCGCTTCAAGGACTACATCTCGACGCCGAAGCAGAACGACTATCGCTCGATCCACACCACCGTGATCGGGCCGGGCAAGCAGCGCGTCGAGCTGCAGATCCGGACCGAGGAGATGGACCGGATCGCCGAGCTCGGCATTGCCGCGCACGTCCTCTACAAGGAGGGGGGCGGCTCGCCGACCGAACTCTTGAAGCGGGAGTCCAACGCCTTCGCCTGGCTGCGCAACACCGTCGCGATCCTGTCGGAGGGCGCCAACCCGGAAGAGTTTTTGGAGCACACCAAGCTCGAGCTGTTCCACGACCAGGTGTTCTGCTTCACCCCGAAGGGCAAGTTGATCGCGCTGCCGCGCCACGCCAATGTGATCGACTTCGCCTATGCCGTTCATACCGACGTCGGCAACAGCGCGGTCGGCTGCAAGATCAACGGAAAATTCGCGCCGCTGTCTTCGGAGCTGCAGAACGGCGACGAGGTCGAGGTGCTGACCTCGGAGGCGCAGGGCGCGCCGCCGGCGGTCTGGGAGCAACTTGCGGTGACCGGCAAGGCGCGCGCGGCGATCCGGCGCGCGACCCGCACGGCCGTGCGCGACCAGTATGCCGGGCTCGGCCGCCGCATCGTCGAGCGTCTGTTCGAGCGCGCCAAGCTCGATTATGCCGACGACAAGCTGAAAGGCGCGCTGCCGCGGCTGGCGCGCGCCTCGATCGAGGATGTCATGGCCGCGGTCGGCCGCGGCGAGATGAAGGCCTCCGACGTGGCGCGGGCGATGTATCCCGACTACAAGGAGGAGCGGGTCGCACGCTACGGCGTGAACAAGAAGGCCAGTCTGGCCGTCAAGCTGAAGCTGAAATCGCCGCCGGATCCGTCGCGCAGCCCGTCGGCGATCCCGGTGCGCGGCATCAATTCCGACCTGCCGGTGAAGTTCGCGCCGAATGGCGGTGCGGTTCCGGGCGACCGCATCGTCGGCATCGTCTCGCCGGGCGAGGGGATCACGATCTATCCGATCCAGTCACCGGCCTTGAAGGATTTTGACGACGAGCCCGAGCGCTGGCTGGACGTGCGCTGGGATGTCGACGAGACCACGCCGCAGCGCTTCCCGGCGCGGATCCTGGTTCACAGCGTCAACGAGCCCGGCAGCCTCGCCCAGGTCGCGACCGTGATCGCCGAGCATGACGGCAATATCGACAATATCAGCATGCACCGCCGTTCTCCCGATTTCACGGAAGTCACCATCGATCTCGAAGTCTACGACCTGAAACATCTCAGCGCGATCATCGCCCAGCTCAGGGCCAAGGCGGTCGTCGCGAAGGTCGAGCGGGTGAATGGCTAGGGCTTCACGTGAAGGGGTAGCCCTGCAAGAAGCGCACTTGCGCCGTTTCAAACCGTGACGCCATATCCGCCGATGCAAGAGATTCCCGCGAGCCCGTGATGTCCAAAGCTCCTCCGCTGCGCCTCGGTGTCAATGTCGATCACGTCGCGACCCTTCGCAACGCGCGGGGCGGACGCCATCCCGATCCGGTCCGGGCGGCGCTTGTGGCCATCGCGGCCGGGGCGGACGGCATCACCGCGCATCTGCGCGAGGATCGCCGGCACATTCGCGACGACGACATGGCGCGGCTGAAGGCGGAGATCGACAAGCCGCTCAATTTCGAGATGGCGGCGACCGACGAGATGCTGCGAATCGCGCTCGCGACCGCGCCTCATGCGGTCTGCCTGGTGCCGGAGCGGCGCCAGGAGGTGACGACGGAAGGCGGGCTCGATGTGGTCGGCCAGCACAATTCGCTAAAACCCTTCATTGCACGGCTGAATGACGCGGGCATCCGTGTCTCGCTGTTCATATCAGCCGATCCGCGCCAGATCGAGATGGCAGCAAGCGTGCGCGCGCCCGTGATCGAGATCCACGCCGGCGCCTGGTGCGATGCGACCGTTGCGGGCGAGACCGCGAAAGCGGACGCCGAATTTGCCCGAATCACCGCCGGAGCCCGGCTCGCCCGCGCGGCCGGCCTCGAGGTTCACGCCGGGCACGGTCTCGACTACGCGACCGCCGAGACGATCTCTGCGCTGCCGGAGATCATGGAACTCAACATCGGCCACTTCATGATCGGCGAAGCTGTGTTCGCCGACCTGACCACGGTGGTCAGGACCATGCGCGCCGCAATGGATCGCGGCCGCAGTCTGGCACCATCGCTGTCCTGAAGCGGGCGCTCGAGGCGAGGTCATTCGCAAGGAGGGACTTAACCCCATGATCATCGGCATCGGTTCCGATCTGATCGATATTCGCCGTATCGCCAAGGTGATCGAGCGGCATGGCGACCGGTTCCTCGATCGCATCTTCACCGAGGCCGAGCGCGCCAAGGCCGCGCGGCGGGCCAAGAACGAAAACATGGTGGTTGCGACCTACGCCAAGCGATTCGCGGCCAAGGAGGCCTGTTCCAAGGCGCTCGGGACCGGAATCCGTCGCGGCGTGTGGTGGCGCGACATGGGCGTGATCAACCTGCCGGGTGGCCGGCCGTCGATGCAACTGACCGGCGGCGCCCTGGCGCGGCTGAAGCAACTCACGCCGGACGGGCTGGAGGCCCAGATCGACCTAAGTATCACGGACGATTGGCCGCTCGCGCAGGCTTTCGTCATAATTTCGGCGGCCAGCAGGGGCAACTCCTAGGCGATGATTCCGCGCCCCCTGCGCCGGCGTCAATGAAACTAAAAATGTTTTGTTTTTCAGCTGCTTGTGAAGTCCTGTTGCAGCCGTTTGTTGCGCGGCTCGAGACAAACGTCTACAAGTTTGCGCGGGAAGCATGGCCGACAGAGGGGGCGGATTTGCCTTTGCGCCGGAGTTGGCCGCCGTTATCAGAACTGGGGTCGATTCTTCCGACGCGAAGCTTTAGCGCTGTTCGCGCCGTAGGGATCTTGCTGTCATTGCGGGGCTGCGTCATCGCGCCGGGGGAATTGGGAACGTCATGAGCGTGACATCCGGAACAAAGACTGAAAGTGGTCTCGGCGAGACCATCCGCGTGGTCATCCACGCCTTGCTGATCGCGCTCGTGATTCGCACCTTCCTGTTCCAGCCCTTCAACATTCCCTCAGGCTCGATGAAGGCGACGCTGCTGGTCGGCGACTATCTCTTCGTCTCGAAATATTCCTACGGATACAGCCATTATTCGATTCCGCTGTCGCCGCCGATCTTCTCCGGCCGTATCTTCGGCTCGGAACCTTCGCGCGGCGATATCGTCGTATTCCGCCTGCCCAAGGATGACACCACCGACTACATCAAGCGCGTGATCGGCCTGCCCGGCGACCGCATCCAGATGAAGGACGGCCTGCTCTACATCAATGAGAAGCCGGTGGAGCGCGAGCGGATGAGCGATTTCCTCGGCGAGGACCCCTGCGGCAACGACAAGGATGCCACCGCGCGGGTGAAGCGCTGGCGCGAGACCCTGCCGAACGGGGTCAGCTACGAGACGCTGGATTGCGTCGACAACGGCTATTACGACACCACCAATGTCTACACCGTCCCGCCCGGGAATTTTTTCATGATGGGGGACAACCGGGACAATTCGACGGACAGCCGTGTGCAGTCGGCGGTAGGCTATGTGCCGCTGGAAAATGTCGTCGGCCGCGCCCAGATGATCTTTTTTTCCATCGCCGAAGGCGAGCATGCCTGGGCTTTCTGGCGCTGGCCGGTGTCGGTGCGCTGGAACAGGCTGTTCAAAATCGTGCGATGAAAGACGAAACCCCTGACATCAAGACCGGGGAGGCGACAAGCCCGCTGAGCCCGACGCCGGACGGTGGCGCCGAGCCGGCCGCGCCGCGCAAGAAGCGCAGCCGCTCGAGCGCCAAGGCCGCGACCGCCGCGCTCGAAGCGCGCATCGGGCACAAATTCGCCGACGCCAACCTGCTCGCGACCGCGTTCACGCATGTCTCCGCGCTGAAATCGTCGCGCAAGCGCGGCGACAGCTATCAGCGCCTCGAGTTTCTCGGCGATCACGTGCTCGGATTGATCGTGTCCGACATGCTGTACCGCGCCTTTCCCGGTGCCGACGAGGGCGAGCTGTCCAAGCGCCTGGCCGATCTCGTGCGCAAGGAGAGCTGCGCGGACGTGGCAAAATCGCTCGGCCTGCTCGACGACATCAAGCTCGGCGCGGTCGGGGCGGGGGCCGGCGCGCGGCTGCGCAAGTCCGTGCTCGGCGACGTCTGCGAGGCGGTGATCGGCGCGATCTTTCTCGATGGCGGCTATGCGACTGCTGCCGAATTCGTCGAGCGCAACTGGACCGAGCGGATGCACAAGCCGAGGCGCCCGCTGCGCGATCCCAAGACCGTGCTGCAGGAATGGGCGCAGGGCAAGGGATTGCCGACGCCTGTCTATCGCGAGGTCGAGCGCACCGGACCGCACCATGACCCGCTGTTTCGCGTCGTCGTCGACCTGCCGGGGCTTGCGCCTGCGGAAGGCGTCGGCGGCAGCAAGCGGGCCGCGGAGAAGGTCGCAGCCTCCGTGATGATCGAACGCGAAGGCGTCGGCGGCGCCAGCAATGACGGTTGATCAGGACGCGGCGAGGGTGCCGCAGGCCGAGACGCGCTGCGGCTTCGTGGCGCTGATCGGCGCCCCCAATGTCGGCAAGTCGACCCTCGTCAACGCGCTGGTCGGCTCAAAAGTCACCATCGTGTCGCGCAAGGTGCAGACGACGCGGGCGCTGATCAGGGGCATCGTGGTCGAAGGCCACAGCCAGATCATCCTGGTCGATACGCCCGGCATCTTCGCGCCGCGGCGGCGGCTGGACCGCGCCATGGTCTCGACCGCCTGGAGCGGCGCGCATGACGCAGACCTCGTCTGCGTGCTGCTGGATGCGAAAGCGGGCATCGACGAGGAAGCCGATGCTATCCTCGGAAGGCTCTCGGACGTCGCCCACGAGAAGATTCTGGTGCTGAACAAGATCGATCTGGTCCCGCGCGAAAAGCTGCTGGCGCTGGCCCAAGTGGCCAACGACCGGCTGGCCTTCGCCGGCACCTTCATGATCTCGGCCCTCACAGGCGACGGGGTCAGCGACCTCAGGCAGGCGCTTGCGGCGCGGATGCCGGCGGGCCCGTTCCACTATCCCGAAGACCAGATGTCGGACGCGCCGATGCGGCAGCTTGCGGCGGAGATCACGCGGGAGAAGATCTACCAGCGGCTCCATCAGGAGCTACCCTATCAATCCACCGTCGAGACCGATAGCTGGACCGAGCGCAAGGATCATTCGGTGCGCATCGAGCAGACGATCTTCGTCGAGCGGGAAAGCCAGCGCAAGATCGTGCTCGGCAAAGGCGGGGCGACCATCAAGGCGATCGGAGCGGAATCGCGCAAGGAGATCGCGGAGATCCTGGGTTACCCCGTCCACCTGTTCCTGTTCGTCAAGGTACGCGAGAACTGGGGCGATGATCCCGACCGCTACCGCCACATGGGCCTCGAGTTTCCCAGGGAATGACTGGCCTGCCATGACCGTTCCGAAAAACGTGCTGCGGTTCGAGGTGCTGCTCTACACGTCGCTGATTCTCGACGCGCTCTCGGTCGCCTTCCAGGACCGCACGCCGACCGCCGACATGACGGACCAGATGATCACGGTCGCCACCGTGATCGCGGGCGGCCTGATCCTGCTGCTGGTCTATTTCGTCTTTCTTGCGGCACAGCGGCGCAAGAACTGGCCGCGCTGGGTGCTTGCCGCGGCGCTGATCTTTTCCGTCGTGTCGCTGTGGCAGGTGATCGGCGACAATGGCGTCGAACTCGACTCCGGCATCGAGATCGTGTCCTGCATCCTGACCGCGGCCGGGCTGTATTTCTCCTTCACCGGCGACGCCCAGGGCTGGTTCAACGCGTAGTCATTCCCGTCATTCTGGGTTCGATGCCTCCGGCCACGCTTCGCGTGAACCGGACCGGCATCGCCCCGGAATGACGATGACGCCAGAGCTGCGCGCGAGGCTGGAATTCTATAGAGTCGAGCTCATGGAATGGACCGACGAGGGCATCGTTCTGGGGGTGCGGCGGCATGGCGAATCCTCCGCCATCGCCGAACTGCTGACGCGCGAACACGGCCGGCACCTCGGCTTGGTGCGCGGGGCGGCCGGCGCCCGGCTGCGACCCCTGCTGCAGCCCGGCAACAGCGTGCGCGCGGTCTGGCGGGCGCGGCTCGACGAGCATCTCGGCACCTATGCGATCGAGGGCCTGCAGCTGCGCGCGGCTACCCTGCTGGCGTCGTCTCACGGGGTCTATGGCGTGACGCATCTCGCCTCGGTGGCGCGGCTGTTGCCGGAGCGCGATCCGCACGAAGACATTTTTGCGATGCTCGAGCACACGCTCGATGATTTCGATGATGCGGGCGAGGCGGCAGTGCATCTCGTCCGCTTCGAACTCGCGATGCTCGCCGAGCTCGGCTTTGGGCTGGACCTCGACAATTGCGCCGCGACCGGCGCGACGGAAGACCTGGTTTATGTCTCGCCAAAATCCGGCGGCGCGGTGTCGCGCACGGCCGGCGAGCCCTGGCGCGACCGCCTGCTGCCGCTGCCGCCGTTCCTGCGCCAAGGGGAATCACAATGGCAGTCGCAAGACGATGCGGCCCATCGCGGCTGGTCGGACCAGGACCTGCTGGACGGCTTTCGCCTGACGGGCCTGTTCCTGCTGCGTCATGTGCTGGAACCGCGCGGGCAGGGCCATTCCGACGCCCGCGCTGGCTTCATCAATGCGGTGACCAGGGTGAGGGCGAGGGCCAGCTCTTTGCCGTGATGCCCCAGGGGCAAGACACTGTTGGCGAGTAGTGAACGATTTTAATGGTTTCCCAGCCAGCGTTTCCCGATTTCGTTCTCATCCTATCGCTCGTCGACTCAAGAAAAAGGCCCCTGAAGGGGCCTTGGACTCCGCGGATCACTTTCCTCGCCGCATTTTGAACGTCGGTTGTCAGCGTGCTCGAAGGAACAACTGCATCCTTTGACCTAAATCAATTGAAGCTCATAATCTAAACTTAAACGTAAATCCATGGGGGCTTTCGGATCGCAGGAGAAAGCCCATGCGCGTTGCACTCTTCTGTTCGACAATTGTCATTGGATCGACCGCGGCGGTTACGGCGGCTGCTGCCGACAATCTCAAGGGTACTTACGGGCTTGTAGGTGCTCAGTCTTGCCTGGTCGCACCGGCCGGGTTCAAGCAAGACAGCAATGGAAACTTCACGATCCCAATCGGCGAGACCAACCTCAGCCAGCTCACCACCGAAGGTCAGGTCATCTACCATGGCGACGGGACTGGCGAGGCGAAGCAGACGTTCGTGACCATTGTACCGCCGCCCAATCCTTGGGGAGCGGCAGTAAGTGCGGGCACAGTCTCTTACTCGTTCACTTACACCCAGGAGGGTGATCACGCATATCGGATGGCCGTCAAGCCCGGCACCTTTCAGGGTATGCTGAACGCCGGGCCGAATGCCGGCAAGCAATTCTTCATAGAGGGGGAAAGCAGGCTGTTCCGGGTCTCCGATGACGGCAAGAAGATTACGGTTGCGATAGACAAGCCATACGTCCAGAAAATCACCATGGCGGGAGATTCCCAGTCTGTTCCACGAATCTGCACGTCGATCAGTAACCAGTCGCTGGTCGACCAATCCACTACGGTGGGGCAGAGTAAATAACCAAGTCGATTGCGATTGGCTAGATCGCCTTTCGGTCGCAACATCGGCGCAAGCTCCGACGCTTGCGCCGATTTCTCATCCAGACCGCCGGATCACGAGTCGTAGCCATCCGCGGTACGGTAGAACACAATGGATGGCTTGTATGCGAGGACGAGCCGCCGAGGACCACGCGGCCCTGACGCGTCGGGAAGGAACCAAATGACCCGCAGCGGTCCTTGCGAACTTGATTAGACACGCCCCGAATCTGAAGGATAGACTTCCACCACTACCGTCTGGGTCGGAGCGCGCTAAATGGCCGACGCTTGGATCGAACGCCGGCTTGCGGCCATTCTCGCAGCGGATGTCGCGGGCTACTCCCGGCTAATGGGCGCTGATGAAGTTGGTACGCTCGCAACTCTGAAAGCGCATCGGCGCGAGATCGTTGATCCTGCGATCGCCGCCCATCACGGCCGCATCGTCAAGACTACCGGCGATGGGATGCTGGTCGAGTTCGCAAGTGCAGTGGATGCAGTAACGTGCGCAGTGGACGTGCAGAACAAGATGGCTGAGCGCGACAGCGAGGCGGGCGCTCCGGCGACCGTACCGGCACAGATGTCGCGTTTTTCCCGAATAGCCCCGAGGGTCAGGAGCACTCGGCGCCGGTCAGAAAACCCATCAGCAGGTTCTTCGTGCCGATATCGTCGCAGGCAATGCTGATGTCGAGGCCGCGGCATGAGATCGTGGTGCGCTGCTCGAGCGCCTGATGGTGAATAAGCTGGTTCTGAAAAGCCGCATTCACGCGAGACAGCGTGTCCAGGACGGCCATTTCGATGCACAGCTTTTCGCGGGTCGTGAGCGGCCGGTCGGCGCAGCCTTTTCCTTCGATCGAAGCCGTGGTTTGTTGCACAAGCTCCAGCTCCGCTGTCGTCGGGCTGATCAGGTCGCTATTCTCAAAGGTAATCATCATCATAATGGTCGCCTCGTTTGGTCGTCGCCTCTCCGTTTCGCCTTGAACTCTCCCGGCAAATCGGGCTCGGCATTGTGTGCGGTCCGTACGTGGTGATGCGCCACAGTCCTCGCAGGTGAACCTGGTCTCGTGCTCGCAGGTGACTTTGTACCTGCATCGGGAACTAATTTTCGTTGTGGTTGTAAGAGCTTCCTGACGCTTCGGATGTAAACACATCGCGACATTGTGTCGTCAAGAGGACGGGTTGCATCGACTTGACATGCAACCGTATGCAACGGCCGTTCATGTTGTGGCCACTATGGCCAGAGAGTTCAACATGGTCCGAAAAAAATGCACCATTTCCTTGCGGACGCGTTATCGCTTCCCTCACGTGGGCGGAGGTTCTGCCGTGAATGCCCGCGAAAAAATTTTTTCGACCGGTGATCGATGGCCCCGCGAAATGCGGATCATCAGCAAGATGTGGGTCGACGGCCTGCTGCTGCTGCGTCCGCAGATCTACGGTGAGCGCCACATTGGCGCGGCGCTCGAAAAGATCATCGTGATGGCCACCGTGCGCGCCTGTGAAGCCGACGGCACGCTCTGCACGGAGGCACGGATCGCCAAGCGCTTGAACGCGCCCAAGTCCAATGTGCACCGTGCGTTGGCTGATCTCGTCGATCGCCGCATGGTGAGGCGGGTTGGAAATATCTATGCCGCATCACCGGACAATTACGGAGTGCGCATCGATCCGGCGCGCCATCGCGAACTGGTCAGGATGGTGATTGACGCGGGGCGGGAACTGGAGCGTCTAGAGCAAGCCACTTAGCTTCTGCGCTGCGTTGACGATGATCTGCACGGCGTCGCGCAGCACAGCCTGCATGGCCGGGTCCTTGTTGACGAAGTCCGTCGGGGCATAGGCCTGGCCGATGACGGCAAGGCGTCCGCTTGCAACCAGCGTGCCGAGATGCCGGCGCACGTTGGTGCGCGGCATGCCTAGGCGCCTGGCGATCTCGCTGGCATGGATGGGCTTGCCGTCGCGGGTCGCAACGAGCACGGTCATCATGATGTACATCAGCTCCAGCGCAGGGCCGATGTGGCGCTCGCGACGGTAGGGCTCACCCTTGCCGCGGGCGAGGTGGGCCACGTCGAGCATCATCTGGGCAATCGTGACGCTGGCGTCGAGAGGAAGCATCGCAGATGCATTGAGACGCGCGTGATGCAGGTTGTCTACTGGCGGTTTTCCCGCAATTGCTTCACCGGCTCTTGCAAGCCGATTCCGAAGGTCACACTCCCAAGCCCAGGGAGTTTCGCGCGGTGTCGAACGCCATAACAGTATTTAGCCACCTCCAGCGGCGCCGTTTACTCCAGCGGGATCATGATACCGACCTTGACGGTGATCAACGCCCCTACTTTGAGATCGTGGTGGCCAGCGACCAGGTCGGGGACGGTTTGACGGGTGGGCACGCCGAGGCGCCAAGTGGGGTTTTGAGTAGCCGTTGGAGACAGCGACGATGCGGAGACTATCTGCATGGCTCGGCTCCTCGCTGTGCGCCGCAGGACTGCTTGCCGCGATTACGGCCGTCGCCCAATCCGAACGTTTCATTTTCTTGTCGACGCAACTGCGGCCGATCGAAGAGGCGCAGAAGATGCGCAACCTGGTCCTCAAGGACTTTTCCGCTGATGTCGACTACGTCACCGAACTGCCGCAGCGATTTTCGATGCGGGTCGAGGCCGAGCAACAGAGCGGCATGCATACTGTGGATGTCGTCGGCGCACTGCATGGCGAATTGCAGCCGCTGGTGCCGTTTGACGCATTGCTTCCGCTCGACGACCTCGCCGGCAGGCTCAGCGCGCGCGGCATACCGGAGCAGCTGATGACGTTGGGCAAACTCGGCACCGCGCATCAGCTCTATATCCCCTGGATGCAGGCGACTTACATCATGGTGGCCAACAAGAAGGCGCTGCCCTATTTGCCCGGTGGAGCAGATCTCAATGCGCTCAGCTATGACCAGCTCGCGACGTGGGCCGGCACGCTTCAGCAGCACACCGGCAAGCGACTGCTCGGCTTTCCGGCCGGCCCGCAAGGGCTAATGCATCGCTTCTTCGAGGGCTTCCTGTACCCTTCCTACACCGGCGGGGTCGTGGTTCCCTTCCGCTCCGAGGCGGCCGAGGCGATGTGGACGCAGTTCGCGTCGCTATGGACGCACGTCAATCCGAACTCGACCAGTTACAACTTCATGCAGCAGCCGCTGCTTTCCGGCGACGTCTGGATCGGTTTCGACCACATTGCCCGCGTGCTCGAAGCGCTGCGTCAGAAGCCGGACGAATTTGTCGCGTTTCCCGCTCCCGCCGGCCCTAAGGGGCGCGGTTACATGGCGGTGCTCGCTGGCGTGGCGGTGACGAGGGGCGCGTCCGACACGGGCAAGGCGATGGCGCTGATCGACTATCTGACCGAGCCTCAAACGCAGATCCTCACGACCCGCGCCGTCGGATTCTTCCCGGTGGTGAATGTGAAGCTGCCGCCGGATCTGGACCCAGGCCTGAAGATGGCGGCGGCTGCGATGGCCCGCATGCAAGCGGCGAAGGACGCGGTGCCGGCTCTCCCGCCCGTTGGTTTTGGCGCGCGCGATGCCGAGTTCGACAAGGTATTTCTCGACGCGTTCCAGCTGATCGTTCTGCGCGCTCAAAAACCGCGTCCCGTGCTCGATCGCGAAACCGAGAGGCTGAACCGCTTGATGACCGAGGCCCGTGTGCCCTGCTGGATACCCGATGCTCCAAGCACCGGCGCGTGCCAGGTCAAATAGCAGGGCGAGCCGAAAAGGCTGCTGCTCAAGTCGAATGGCAAGCCACGAGGCGTTCCGCCGCGACCACGTCGATCAACTCATAGACACGCGTTTCCGTCGTCATCCCCTTGGCGGTGACCGAGGCGACCGGCCGCAATCGAAAGCGATGCGCGACGCGTTCGTACACAGCTTCGCTGACAAGGATAGTCGTGCCGAACTCCTTGTTCAGCCCTTCGAGGCGAGCAGCAAGATTCACGCTATTGCCCAGCGCCGTGTAGTTCATGCGTTCCGTCGAACCCACGTTTCCCACCACGGCGTCCCCGCAATGAATGCCAATGCGAACAGTGAACGGGGACAGCCCCTCGGCTTCGAATTGCGTATTGAGCGCCTCGCTCGCCGCCTTGGCCGACAGGGCGGCCCGACAGGCGCGTTCGACATGATCGACCTGCAGATGTGGAGCGTTCCAGAACACCATCACGGAGTCGCCGATGAACTTGTCGATGGTGCCGCCTTCAGCGAGGAACGCTTCGGTCAGCGCGGCAAAGTGGCGCGAGATCTGTCGCATCACCCTGTCGGGGTCGGCCGTTTCGGTAATACCCGTAAAATTCGAGATGTCCGTAAACAGGATGGCAATCTCTCGCCTCGTTCCGCCAAGCTCGGTGGAAATCGAGCCATCAACGATCCCTCTGACGATATCCTTTGGGACAAAGCGAGCGAAGGACCAGATGCTGCGCCAGGCGACCGTCATCGTTCTGCCGAGCTCGTCGATCTCCCTGATATGCGAGGTGACGGGCGCACCATCGGGTACAGTCAATGCCCGCAGTCCGCTCGCCTGCGCGGTCAGGCGTTTCAGCCTTGTCGACATCCGACCGCCAAAAATCCAGGCGGCGGGTATGAAGCAGCCGCCGACGATCAAGGCAAAGACTATTCCTCTCCACTGCAAGGTCCGTACGCCTTGTGCAAAGTCGCCTTCGGCCGCAAGCAGCAGGGAGTAGCCGCTGTATTCGTCTCCCTGGGAAAATTTCTGCAAGCGAAAAAGATAGTCTCGTCCGTCGTCGTCTCGCATGCTGCCTTCATAGCGCTCACGGCCATCCCACGCGCGCATGATCGCGCCGACCAGCCCGGTCTTGATCTGTCGGATCTCGGGAAGCTGCGGGTGGGAGGGGTGCGTGCTGGCATTTTTTGCCAGACGCTCAAAGTCGGGATGCGCAACGAGGACGCCAAACTGATCGAAAATGATGGCTGTTCCATGCTCCCCTGGACGCTGGGCATGCACCAGCTCGCTGAACTTGTCGAGCTTGAGGTCGGCCGCGACGACACCATGCACACGGCCGCGAAGAGGCGAGCTCAGGGTGATCATCGGCGTGCCGATGCTGAACGAGGCATAGGGGGACGAGACAAGGGCTCTGTCCGCCTGCATCGTGTCGCGATACCAGACCCGCTTGCGTGCGTCATAGCCATAGTCTTGCAGATCGAGTTCGCCGGTCCTGGTGCCGTCCTCGTCTTCGAAGATCCGTCGCATCGGCAGTGCTCCGCCGGAGGTCGGGCGCACCAAATTCACGTTGTAGACGGCTCCCGGCGGCGCCCCGAGTTTTTGCTGCTCCGCCTCGTTGAGGATGTCGACGCGCCGGACTTGAAGCCAGCACCCGTTTTCGTAACCGACATAAAGGCTGTCCGCTTGCGGCAGCTTTTGCAGCGCGGCTTTGAAGAGAGCGATTGCACTGTCGTCCTCGCCTCTGTCCTCCGAATCGGCAAGCAAGGGGGTCGACGACAGGACGTGAACGACGGAGCTCAGCCCGGACATGTCAGCCTCAAGGCGGCTAAGCGTGTTCGCGCTTGCGGAGTCCATGGCGGCGGACGCGGCCGCTCTTGCTGCCGAATGAAAGGTCTCGAGCTGGATGAATATGAGACAGGCGGTCAGTGCTGTAATGAAGGCGATCACGGCGGCGGTTATGGCGATCCTGAACGTGAACATCGCAATTCGTCCACTCGCTCAGCAACGGGGGAGCAGAGGTTTCCGCGCTGCTTGGTGCCTTGCCACTTCCTATGGCGACTTAACCTTTGCTGGGTGTCAATGAGGGCACTCTGCATTGCCGATGCGGCAGCTCTGAGGACGCCAGTCGCTCGGCTGTAAAGGAGTCCGCGACTGCAGGGAGCTTTTGCCCTGACCGGCTCGGTTCCCGGAGCCTCGTGACTCCTGGGCCCACGGTTTCCCGGGTCGATTTTGCGCCGGAATTGCCCTGATTCGCGCCTTGCCCCGTTGGACCTGAGCGTTTAACCCGGTCCCATGGGAAAGACACTGATTCCGCCGGAACCGGCCGAGATTCACGAGGTCGCGCTGCGTGAGGCGCTGGAAGAGCGCTATCTCGCCTATGCGCTGTCCACCATCATGCACCGGGCGCTGCCCGATGCCCGCGACGGCCTGAAACCGGTGCACCGGCGTATCCTCTATGGCATGCGCCTCTTGCGGCTCGATCCGGGCACGGCGTTCAAAAAGTCCGCAAAGATCGTCGGCGACGTGATGGGCTCGTTCCATCCGCATGGCGACCAGGCGATCTATGACGCCATGGTGCGCCTGGCGCAGGATTTCTCCTCGCGCTACCCGCTGGTCGACGGCCAGGGCAATTTTGGCAATATCGACGGCGACAATGCCGCCGCCTACCGCTACACCGAAGCGCGGATGACCGACGTCGCGCGCCTGCTGCTCGAGGGCATCGACGAGGACGGCGTCGAGTTCCGCGCCAATTACGACGGCCAGTCGAAAGAGCCTGTCGTGCTGCCCGGCGGCTTCCCGAACCTGCTCGCCAATGGCGCACAGGGCATCGCGGTGGGCATGGCGACCTCGATCCCGCCGCACAACGCCGCCGAGCTGTGCGATGCGGCCTTGCATCTGATCGAAAAGCCGCAGGCCAAGTCGCGCGCGCTGATGCGCTGGGTGAAGGGGCCGGATTTCCCGACCGGCGGCATCGTGGTCGACTCCAAGGAGGCGATCGCGGAAGCCTATACGACGGGCCGCGGCTCGTTCCGCGTCCGCGCCAAGTGGGAACAGGAAGAGGGCGCGCGCGGCACCTGGGTGGTCGTCATCACGGAGATCCCCTGGCTGGTGCAGAAGTCTCGCCTCGTCGAGAAGATCGCCGAACTGCTCAACGAGAAGAAGCTGCCGCTGGTCGGCGACGTCCGCGACGAATCTGCCGAAGACATCCGCCTCGTCATCGAGCCAAAATCTCGCAGCGTCGATCCGGCGCTGATGATGGAATCGCTATTCCGCCTGACCGAGCTGGAAAGCAAGATTCCGGTCAACATCAACGTGCTGGTGAAAGGCCGCGTACCAAAAGTGCTGGGGCTCGCGGAAGCCCTGCGCGAATGGCTCGACCATCTGCGCGACGTGCTGATCCGCCGCTCCAACTACCGCAAGACCCAGATCGAGAACCGGCTCGAGGTGCTCGGCGGCTATCTGATCGCCTATCTGAACCTCGACAAGGTCATAAAAATCATCCGCACCGAGGACGAGCCAAAACCGGTGTTGATGAAGACCTTCAACCTCACGGAGGTGCAGGCCGATGCCATCCTCAACATGCGCCTGCGCAGCTTGCGCAAGCTCGAGGAAATGGAGATCCGCACCGAGGACAAGAACCTGCGTGGCGAGCTGAAGGGTCTCAAGGCGCTGCTCGCCTCCGAGCCGGAGCAGTGGATCAAGGTCGGCGACCAGGTCAAGAAGGTCCGCGATATTTTTGGGCCGAAGACGCCGCTCGGCAAGCGGCGCACCCAGTTTGCCGACGCGCCCGAGCATGACCTCGCCGCGATCGAGGAGGCCTTTGTCGAGCGCGAGCCCTGCACCGTTGTCGTGTCGGAGAAGGGCTGGGTGCGGACGATGAAGGGCCATGTCGAGGACCTCTCGAACCTCGCCTTCAAGACCGACGACAAGCTCGGCCAGGCCTTCTTCGCCGAGACGACGTCGAAATTGCTGCTGTTCGCCACCAACGGCAAATTCTACTCGCTCGATGTCGCAAAACTGCCGGGCGGCCGCGGCCATGGCGAGCCGATCCGCATGTTCATCGACATGGACCAGGATGCTTCCATCGTCTCCATGTTCGTCAACAAGGGCGGCCGAAAATTCCTGATCGCAAGCTCGGAGGGGCAGGGCTTTGTGGTCAAGGAGGAGGATTGCGTCGGCAACACCCGCAAGGGCAAGCAGGTCCTGAATGTCGAGATGCCGAACGAGGCGTGCGCGATCACCAGCGTCGCGGGCGACCAGGTCGCGGTGATCGGCTCCAACCACAAGATGTTGATCTTTGCGCTCGACCAGGTGCCGGAGATGGCGCGCGGCCGCGGCGTGCGGTTGCAGAAATACACCAGCGCCACGCTCTCGGATGTTGCGACCTTCGATGCCAAGACCGGCCTCGCCTGGAAGGATTCCGCCGGCCGCGACCAGGGCATGAGCTGGAAGGACCTCGCCGACTGGCGCGGCAATCGCGCCGACGCCGGCCGGCTGGCGCACGGCCTGCCGAAATCGAACAAGTTCAACCGGCCGGTGGAGTAGTGGCGCAACTGCGGTTCGCCTCTCGCCGCTTGCGGGGAGAGGTCGAAATTCACCGGCACGCGGGAATTTCGGGTGTGAGGCGCGAGATCGGTCTCCGTGACGAGTGCCCCCACCCCAGCCCTCCCCCGCAGGCGGGGGAGGGAGCGCACTGTTCGGATGGCAACACCGTCGTAATCATCTCTCGATCAAGGTCGGGATCTTCATTGAGCTGTTGCTGCGGCACTGTGCCGAGCAGCAGAAGCTGGTCAACCCGTGTTCGTGACGCGACGCGCTGATGCTGACTGCGGCCACGTCAACGGTGCGCCCCCTCCCCCGCTGGCGGGGGAGGGTTGGGGTGGGGGAAGCCACACACGAGATCTTCCGTTCGCCTATGACCCCCAGCCCTTTCCAACCGCAGCGATAGAACCTGAGTTCACGACGCTTTCGGGCACCGTAATAGTATTCGGCCGGCGGCCCGCTATATAGCACTCCGAATCGGACGATCCCGGGCGCGACCTGTCATGAGCCATTCCCATCACCATTCGCATGCCGATGCGCATGACCATGACCACGCCGGCCATACGCATGACCATGCCGGCCATAGTCATGCGCCCGCGAGCTTTGGGCTCGCGTTCGCCGTTGGCGCCACGCTGAATGCGGGCTTTGTCGTGGCCGAACTGGCGTTCGGCTATCTCGCGCAGTCGCTGGCGCTGATCTCGGACGCGGTTCACAACCTCAGCGATGTCGTTGCGCTGCTGCTCGCCTGGGCCGCCGTCTGGCTGGCGCGGCAGCTTCCGACCGACCGCCACACTTACGGCTATCGTCGGGCCTCGATCCTCGCAGCGCTCGCCAATGCCGGCCTGCTGTTCATTGCGGTCGGCGGCATCGCCGTGGAAGCCGTCGACCGGCTGCGGCAGCCCGCCGAGGTCGCAGGCCTCACCGTCGTCCTCGTTGCCGCGCTCGGCATCGTCATCAATGGCGCGACCGCGCTGCTGTTCATGCGCGGCCGGGACAGCGATCTCAACATTCGCGGCGCCTATCTGCACATGGCGGCGGATGCCGGCGTCTCGCTCGGGGTCGTGATCGCCGCGCTGGTCATCATGGCCACCGGGTGGACGTGGGTCGATCCGGCCGTCAGCCTCGGCATTGCCGCGGTGGTGCTCGTCAGCGGCTGGGGGCTCGCCCGCGACAGCGTCAACCTGGCGCTCGATGCGGTGCCGCGGCATATCGAACTCGGCGAGGTCAGGGACTATCTCGTCGCGCTCGATGGCGTCGCGGCGGTCCACGACCTGCACATCTGGGCAATGAGCACCAACGAGACTGCGCTGACGGCGCATCTGGTGCGTCCCCACGGCTCCGACGATGAGTTCCTGCATCGGGTCTGCGGCGAGCTTGCGCACCGCTTCAGGATCCATCACGCCACGCTGCAGATCGAAGCCGATGGCGGCGTATGCAAGCTCGCGCCGGCCGACGTGGTCTGAGCCGTGCAAACAGCTCACCATCTCGGGAAAAATTGATCCGCCCGGGCTGCCCCGCTGCCCGAAGGCTATGTGATAGTATTTCCCTATCGAAGCGCTATAAGCCAGCGACCGCTCGCCGCCAGCCTGGCCGGTCCTTCAGGAACCGCTTTGGAGCCGATCGATGCACGCAAACTCTCTCGATCAGTGGACCCATGAGCATGTGTTCCTGGGCGCGCAGCACGCGCATAATGAGCGCAAAACCTGGTTCGTCGTCGCCCTGACCGTGACCATGATGATCGCCGAGATCGGCGCCGGCTCGATCTTTGGTTCGATGGCGCTGCTGGCGGACGGCTGGCACATGGCGACCCACGCAGCCGCACTCGGGATCGCGGGCCTCGCCTATCTGCTCGCGCGCCAATATTCCGGTCACGCCCGCTTTGCCTTCGGCACGGGCAAGTTCGGCGAGCTTGCCGCGTTTTCCAGCGCCCTCATCCTGCTCATGATCGCGGTCCAGATCGCCTATGAAAGCGTGCTGCGCCTGTTTGCCCCGGTTCCGATCGCCTATGGCCAGGCCATCGCGGTGGCCGCGCTCGGCCTTGGCGTCAATCTCGCCAGCGCCTGGCTGCTCAGGGGCTCGCACGATCATCATCATGGTCACGTCCATGGTTCCGCGCACCATCACGACGAAGAGGCCGACGACGACGATGATCATGACGATGATGATGGTGAGGATGATCACGACCATCACGACCACGATCATCATCATGCCCATGACGGCCATCATGGCCATCACGGCCATGGCCACGACAACAATCTGCGTGCGGCCTACATCCACGTGCTCGCGGATGCCGCGACCTCGGTGCTGGCGATCGTGGCCCTCGTCATCGCGGCGTTTTCGGGCTGGCGCTGGACCGATCCGCTCGTCGGCCTGGTCGGGAGCGTCGTGATCGCATCCTGGGCTTCCGGCCTGCTGCGTGATGCAGGCGCGGTGCTGCTCGATGTCAGCGCCGACAAGGACCTGGAAGGCCTGATCCGCGCGCGCCTGGAAAATGACGGCGACCGCGTCACCGACCTGCATCTGTGGCAAGTCGGTCCCGGCCATCGCGCGGCCGTGATCTCGCTGATCTCGGAGGCGCCACGGCAGCCCGCGATCTACAAGGAGCGGCTGCGCGACCTGACCGGCCTCAGCCACGTCACGGTCGAGGTCGAGCTCTGCCCGGAACCGCATCCGGATTGAAAGCGTCGCGGCGGACGAGATTTTCCACCTGAGATAGGCTAGAACGGAAAAACGCCACCGAGGAGAGAGCCCATGAGGTTTGCATCCGGTCTGTCCGTCACGCTGCTGTCGCTGGTCGTCTCGCTTGCCGCAGCTCACGCCGAGGACAGGAAGGGCGGCGTCGAGAAGCTTTACATTCTCAATTGCGGCGAGGGGGTTGCCGGTGACATTTCGCGCTGGTCCCCCGGCGTCGACGAAGGCAAGTCGAAGGATTTCGTCGACAATTGCTACCTCATCAAGCACAGCCAGGGCTGGTTCCTGTGGGACACCGGCATTCCCGATGCGGTCGCGGCGATGCCAAACGGCCTGGCTCCGGCCGATCCGAAGGCGGTGACCTGGAAGCGTCCAAAAACGCTGGCGGCCCAGCTCGATGAGATCGGCGTCAAGCCCGACGACATCAAGGCCATGGCGGTGTCGCATACCCACCCCGATCACATCGGCAATATCGAGATGTTCCCAGGTGCGATGCTCTACGTGCAGAAGGCCGAATATGAATGGCCGGGTGCCGACAACAAGCCGCGCTTCAAGCCGGAGCATCCGGTGACGCTGCTGGAAGGCGATCGCGACGTGTTCGGCGACGGCACCCTGGTGATCCTGTCGACACCCGGACACACGCCGGGCCACCAGTCGCTGCTGGTGAAATTACCCAGGACCGGAGAGATCCTGCTCTCGGGCGATGCGGTGCACTTCAAGAGCAACTGGGACAATCGCAGGGTTCCGGCCCTGAACTTCAACAAGGAGCAGACGCTCGCCTCGATGCAGAAACTCGCCGAGGCGATCAGTCGGGACGAGGCGCAACTCTGGATCAACCATGACAAGGACCAGCGCGATCTCCTCAAGCTGGCGCCGGAGTTTTATGACTGACCCATGGCGCCCGGTTCAGTTGCGCGGTGCCGAGACCGGCGGCGGTGCGGAACTTTGGCTCCGTTTCGGGTTCAACGTGCCGGCATAGAACGAGACCAGCCAGACCAGGATCAGGGCGACGAGATACACCACATAGACCTGTGGCGGCGTCTTCGCCCAGCGCACGAGTTTTTGCAGGCTGGTTTCGTTGTCCATTGCAGGACTCTGCGCGAAACGCGTCGCAAAGGAAAGACCTTGCGCGCTGCGCCGTGCGTCAGGGTTTTTCGCGCAATAGCAGCAGCGCTGCCAGCGCGGAGAGGCTGAGGGCGGAGGACACGATCAGGATTTTCGCGCCCATGACGTCGATCAGAAGGCCGAAAGCGAGCGGCGCGGCCGCCTGCGCGAGCCGGGCCGGCGCACCGACAAGGCCGAGCCGGTAGCCATAATTCTCGGGTCCGAAGATCGCGAGCGGCAGCGTGCCGCGCGCGATGGTCAGAATGCCGTTGCCGGCGCCATGGAAGACCGCAAAGATCCCGGCCGCGCCGCCGCCCGCGAGTGCGACGATCAAGGCTCCGATCGGATGGGTGATGCAGGCGAGCCGCGCCGAGAGCAGTGGATGATAGCGGCTGAGCAGGCTCGCCTCGACGATACGGGCGCCGACCTGCGCGGGTCCGATCAGCGCGCCGGCCGCCACGGCCTGGAGCGCGCTGGCGCCCGCCGCCTCGAGGATCCGCGGCAGATGGGCCGCCATCGCGCCGGTGACGCTCCAGGCGGCTGCGAAGACGAAGGCGAGCAGCAGCATGGTGCGATCGAGCGGAACATGCGGCTTGGCGGATGCAGCGGTCTCCGTCCTGGCTCGCTTCACCGCAGGGAGAAAAGCGAGATTGAGCGGGAGCCCGAGCAGCATATGCGCGGCCGCCCAGGCAAAGCAGGTGTCGCGCCAGCCGATCTGTTCCAGCCCGAGCGCCGTCAGCGGCCAGCCGACGGTCGAGGCAAATCCCGCCATCAGCGTGATGCCCGTGATGGCGCCGCGCGCGCCGTCGCCATAGATGCGCCCGAGCGCCGCGAAAGCCGCATCGTAGAGCCCGCAGCCCATGCCGAAACCGAGCAGCAGCCACGCCACGACCAGCATCGGGACGGAGGTGGTGAGGCCGAGCAGCGCAAGTCCAGCCGCCAGCGTCAGGTTGGAGAGCGCCAGCACCGGCCGTCCGCCGATGAGATCGATCTGCCGCCCGACGGCGGGGCCGATCACGGCCGACAGCACCAGCGAGGCCGAGAAGGCGGCAAAGATCCAGTTCGCGGAAATCTTGAGATCACGTCCGATCGGATCGGCAAGGATCGCCGGCAGATAATAGCTCGAGGCCCAGGCCAGCGTCTGCGTGGTGCCGAGCGCCAGCACGATCGGAAGCTGGCGGCCGTTCAAAGCCTGCACGCCTTCACGGGAAATTGCGGCATCCTGATCGATCGTTTGATGTCCATCCACCCATTTGCCTGCGAGCGGCAGGGCGCGTCAACCGCGGCTGACCGGCGGCATCGGGCATGATTGATGTGCGTCCCCCGCATAATGATCGGCGGGCTGCTTTCTTAAGCCGCCATAGCGCGGCATAATGGCCCATGGATCTCGCACCCCGTCTGAACCTGATCAATTGGCTGGTCGGCCAGAGCCTCACCGGTCTTCCCGAGAACGATCTCCTGCGTGGGTTCTGTGAACGCTGCTGTGCAGAGGGTCTCAGCGTGTCGCGCGGCCTCGTCGCGATCGACACGCTGCACCCGATTTTCGAGGGGCGCGGGGTGCGCTGGAACGACGCCCAGACCAACGAGGCCGACTCGTTCGAATATGGACCGACCAACGAGGGCGAGGCCGCGGAAAACTGGCGCCGCTCGGTGTTCTTCCACATGCTGGAAAAGGGTCACGACGAGATCCGCCTCGATCTCGCCGACCGCGGCAGGGACTTTTCGATGATCGGCGACCTCGTCGACAAGGGCCATCGCCATTTCGTCGGCTTCGTGCACCGGTTCGGCGAGGCCGGCACGCTCGGCCAGATGGACGCCGTCTACACCTATTTTACGACCCGATCCGACGATGGCTTTGGCGAACAGAGCCTCGCCGCGCTACGCGATCTCGTGCCGGTGCTCGGGCTCGCGATCAAGTCCGCGGCGCAGGTCGACATCGCGCGGACGCTCGGGCGGGTCTATCTCGGGCGAGAGACCGCCGAGCAGGTGCTGCGCGGGCGCATTACCCGCGGCGTCACCGAGAAGATCAACGCGGTGCTGTGGTTCTCCGACGTGCGCGGCTCGACCAAAATCGCCGAAAGCATTGCGCCCGCCGAGATCATCCCGTTCCTCAACGATTATGCGGAGTCCTCGATCAACGCGATCCACGAGGCCGGCGGCGAGGTGCTCAAGCTGATCGGCGACGGCGTGCTCGCGATGTTCACGGCTGAGGACATGTCGGCGGCCCGTCGCGCGGCGCTGCGGGCCGAACACTGCTTTCGCAAGAACATGAAAGCACTCAATGAGCGGCGCGCCGCCGATGGCCGGCCGACGACGACGGCCTATCTCGGCCTGCATGTCGGCGAGGTGTTTTACGGCAATATCGGCAGCGACGATCGGCTCGATTTCACCGTGGTCGGACCCGCGGTCAACGAGGTCAGCCGCATCGCCGCGATGTGCGGTTCGGTCGACCGCGAGTTTTTGGTGTCGTCGGAGTTCCGCGCAGGGCTGGATGCGCCCGGCCGCCGCTATCTGGTCTCGACCGGCCGCTACGCGCTCCGCGGCATCGGCCGTGCCCAGGATCTCTACACGCTCGATCCGGACATGGCGGCCAACGAGGCCGTCGCCGGCAGCTACAAGCGCTATCTCGCGGGCTAATCCCAGAACGCGATGAAGTTGGGTCCTCCGCAGCCGCGAGCGAGGTGCACCGCTCCCTTGGGGAGAGGTCGGATCGCATCCGAGATGCGATCCGGGTGAGGTGTTACGTTCTCTCGATGGAGCTGCGGCCCCTCACCCGATTTGCCCATACCGATGCTTTGCATCGCTACGGGCAAATCGACCTCTCCCCGACGGGGAGAGGTGCACCGTGAATGCGGACGGACGAACGAACCAAAACTCATCATGCTTTTGAGCTAGCCGATGCGACTTGTCATCCTCACCGGCGCCTCGGGCTCCGGCAAGACCGCGATTGCGGACACGATCAGGTTGACCCGGCCGGATCTTGCGGAGGTGCTTCACTTCGACAGCATTGGGGTGCCGTCGCCTGAAGAGCGCCTGGCCTGGGGGCCTGTGGGCGCCTGGCAGCGTGCGATGACGCTCGCCTGGATGGCGAGCATTGCGGCCATGCCCGGTGGGCAACGTCCAGTGCTGTTCGAGGGGCAAATGCGGCTCGCCTTCGTGCGCGAAGGCCTGCTTGCGGCGGGCATTGGCAAAACGCGCGTGATCCTCGTCGATTGCGACGACGCGACCCGGACGCGCCGTCTCGTAACTGACCGAGCTCAGCCGGAGCTCGCGACCGCGGAAATGATGACATGGGCCGCGTTCCTGCGACGCGAGGCGGAAGAGGGCGGATACGATGTGCTCGATACGTCGCAGCTTTCGCTAAAATGCTGCGTCGCGCGGGTCTGTGCGGAACTCGCGCCGGCCGATCACGGCTGACCACATTGAAAGGGCGACGCTTCCGCGCCGCCCTTTCCTCGTTTCCAACTGCGCGCTCAGCAGGCCCGCAATGCCTTGCTGTCGTCCGCGACCATCTCCGGCTGCCGGTCCAGCGCCACCGCCGGCGACAGCAGGATCACGACCGCCTGTGCGCCAAAAATTGCGAGCGCGACATAAAGGCAAGCCTCGGCGCTGTACAAGCCACCGATGACAGCGCCGAGCGCGGAGCCGAGCGGGCGGGCGGCGTAGCTCATGATGTTGATGGCGGAGACGCGGCCGAGCAGGCGCGGCGGCGTCACCGACTGGCGCAGCGTCGTGGTCGAGATCACCCAGAGGATCGGCCCGACGCCGAGCAGGAAGAATGCGAGGCCGGCCAGGATTGGCGTCGGGACGAGCGTCGTGAGCGCCATCACACCGGCCGCAACGAAACCGGTGACCGGCCCGAGCCCGATCACGGTGCCGAAGGCGAGGCGGCGCATCACCCGCGTTGCCAGGAGCGCGCCGATCACCATGCCGACGCCGTACATGCCGAGCACCACGCCGACGCCGGTCGCCGTCAGGCCGAGGCGGTGCACCGCGTAGGGCACGAACACCGCAAGCAGCAGGAATGACGCGGTATTGAAGATGAACTGCGTGATGAAGACCGGCCGCAGCAGGGCATGATGCATGACGAAGGCGGCGCCTTCGCGGATCTCCTGCAGCGGATGCCGCCGCGGCGCTTGTGTCCGCGCCGGCTCGGCAAGACCGGACAGCAGCACCACTGCAATCGCCGACAGCGCCGCGGCAAAACCGAAGGCGGGCGCGGCACCGACCCAGCCGACCAGCGCGCCGCCGAGCGCCGGGCCGGAGGCGAAGGCGATGGTGCGCGCGAGCTCGATCCGCGCGTTCGCGGCCGGCAGAAGCTTTGGCGGCACCAGCGACGGCACCAAAGCCGGGGCGGCGACGCTGTAGACCACGGTGCCGCAGACTGCGGCGAAGCCGAGACCCGCGAGCAGGGGCAGTGTCAACAGTCCGAGCCAGATCGACGCCAGGATCGCGACCAGAGCGATGGCGCGCAGCGCTTCCGCGCCGGCCATCAGCCAGCGCCGTGACGCGCGGTCGGCCAGGAGGCCCGCGGGGATGGCAAACAGCAGGAAGGGCAGCGTCAGTGCGGTCTGCAACAGGCCGGTCTGGCCTTCGCCGACCCCAAGCAGCAGCACCGCCACGATCGGCGCCGCGGCCAGCGCGATCTGCTCGGCCGATTGCGCTGCGAGGTTCGACCAGGCCAGGCGGTTGAAGGTCGGCGGCAGGGTGGTGTCATTGATCGAAGACATGGCAGAGGTTCCAGATTTCTGTTTGGCTGCCATTGTGAGGACGCAGTGCCGCGAAACCCACCCGTTTACCGATGACGGCGCAGACCGACCGGCGTGACAGGCGGGCGCGGGAACCATAGGATCCAGATGCAGTTGCAAATGAGTTGCATTAAAGACAAAACTGCCCCATGTTAGGTTGATGGACGCTCGCACCCCAGATTTGCCGCGCGAAGAGCCTTTTGCGCTGGCGCAGCAGGATACCGCCGCCGAACACCCCGGCTGGCGCGGCGAGCGCGGCGAGCCATCGCTGTCGGACGTGTTCGCCTCGGTGCGGATGCCGCGGCGCGGCACGTTCTGGCGAAAACTCTTGGCCTTCTTCGGTCCCGGCTATCTGGTCGCCGTCGGCTACATGGATCCCGGCAACTGGGCGACCTCGCTCGCTGGCGGCTCGAAGTTCGGCTACGCACTGCTCACCATCGCGCTGCTCTCGAACATCATGGCGATCATCCTGCAGTCGCTGTGCACGCGCCTCGGCGTCGGGGCCGGGCGCGATCTCGCCCAGGCCTGCCGCGATTCCTTCCCGCGCTATGTCGCCTGGCCGCTGTGGCTGTCGGCGGAGATCGCGATCACCGCGACCGATCTGGCCGAAGTGATCGGCACCGCGATCGGCCTCAATTTGCTGTTCCACATCCCGCTTGCGATCGGCGTCATGATCACGGCGCTCGACGTGTTGCTGATCCTTGCGCTGCAGGTGTTCGGCTTTCGCTGGATCGAGGCGTTCGTGGTGGCGATGCTCGGCGTGATCGCCTCGTGTTTTGCGGTGCAGATCGCGCTCGCCGATCCCGACTGGGGCGCGGTCATCCGCGGTTTTGTGCCGAGCTCCGACATTCTCGGCAATTCCGAGATGCTCTATCTCTCGCTCGGCATTCTCGGTGCGACCGTGATGCCGCACAACCTCTATCTGCATTCCGGCCTGGTGCAGACGCGCGGCTATGGCAGCACCTATCGCGACAGGCGCGAGGCGATCACGCTGGCGACCATCGATTCCACGATCGCGCTGTGCTTTGCCTTCGTCATCAACGCCTCGATTTTGATCCTGGCGGCGGCGACCTTCCATCGCGTCGGCAAGAACGACGTCGCCGAGCTCGATCAGGCACACGCGTTTCTCGCGCCGCTGCTCGGCTCGACGCTGGCGCCGACCCTGTTTGCGGTCGCGCTGCTTTGCTGCGGGCTCAATTCGACCATCACCGCGACCCTGTCGGGTCAGATCGTGATGGAGGGATTCTTGAACTGGCGCATCGCGCCATGGCTGCGCCGGCTGATCACGCGCCTGATGGCGGTCGTGCCGGCGGTCGTCGTGACCATCTGGGCCGGCGAGAAGGCGACGGGGCAGCTTCTGATCCTGAGCCAGGTCGTGCTCAGCCTGCAATTGCCGTTTGCGATCGTACCGCTGGTCGCATTCACCGCGAGCCGCTCCAAGATGGGCCCGTTCGTTGCCCCGCGCTGGCTCACGGCGCTTGCCGCCGTCGTGGCGGTGCTGATCATCGCCCTGAATGCAAAACTGGTGCTGGATTATGTGAGCGGGTGATCTGCGCGCAGCCAGGTCGTCATTGCGAGCGAAGCGAAGCAATCCAGACTATCTCCGCGGAGGCAGTCTGGATTGCTTCGGCGCTTTGCGCCTCGCAATGACGATTGCCTCCCAGCCGCTTTCGCGGGGTATGACGAGCGGAGGATGAGGCGCCTAATCCTGCGGCTCGGAGGCGGCATCGCCTGATGCGTCGACGCGCAGCCAGCCCGAGGGGGCGAGGCGCTGCTGCGGCAGGAAGCGGCCCTTGTAGTCCATCTTCTTCGAGCCCTCGATCCAGTAGCCGAGATAGACGTAAGGCAGGCCCTGGCGCCTGGCGCGCGCAATGTGGTCGAGGATCATGAAGGTGCCGAGCGAACGGCTGCGCTCGCCCGGCTCGAAGAACGAATAGACCATCGACAGCCCGTCGCTCAGCACGTCGGTGAGCGCGACCGCGATCAGGTCGCCGCCGCGGCCGCTGGCGCCGGTCCCGGTGTTGCGGCGGCGATACTCGATGATGCGGGTCTCGACATGGCTGTCCTCGACCATCATCGCGTAGTCGAGCACGGTCATGTCGGCCATGCCGCCATGGCGGTGCCGCTGGTCGAGATAGGCGCGGAAGATCGAATATTGTTCCGAGGTCGGCACCGCACTGCGCTGCTCGCCGACGATATCGGCGTTGCCGGCCAAAACCTTGCGGAAGTTGCGCGACGGCCTGAACTCGTTGGCGATCACGCGCACCGAGACGCAGGCCCGGCACTGGTCGCAGGCCGGGCGATAGGCGATCGACTGGCTGCGGCGGAAGCCGCCGTGGGTCAGCAGGTCGTTGAGGTCGGCGGCCTTGTCGCCGACCAGATGCGTGAACACCTTGCGCTCCTGTCGGCCCGGCAGATACGGGCAAGGCGAGGGCGCCGTCAGGTAAAATTGCGGGGTATCACGCGAATGCTGGGTCAAGGAACGTCGTCAGCCTCCGAAACAGCTGAAACACAGCATCGCGCCATGAAGGCCGACGGTCAATCGATTTGGTGACACCACATGCCCACCTTCCGGACGTTGCAATCCGCCGATCCAGCCACCTGCGCACACCCCGGAAAGCCGCGTGCACGCGCAGATCTGAAAAATCCAGCGCGACCTTGCCGCGTGCACTTCGAATCGGAGGCAGTGGTCAGTAGGGCCGTGCCGGCTGCGCAACCTGCGTGCGAACCGAACTGTTGATGACCACCGTTCCCAGTACGAAATCGTGCAGCAGCCGCCGCCGCGCGTTGAAAGGCCCGATCAGCAGCACGAGCGGCGACAGCACCGACACGGAGATCCAGAAACAGACCGCGTGCATGGCGCCGAGCACGAAATAGCCGGGGGAGCCGTACCAGGTCCGCAGTTCCAGGTCCATGACCCGCATGCCGATTGTGGCGGAATAGGGGCCGCCCAGCGTCGAACCGTAATAGAGCAGCGCCCAGACCACCGAGAGTGGCGAGACCAGCCAGAACAGCGCCCAGCCGAGCCCGAGCGTGACGATGCCGAACACCGCGATGAAGATGACGGCGAGGATCACCGGGATGGACAGCACGAGGAGGTCGATCAGGAAGGCGATCATGCGCCGCGTCAGCACGCCGCGAAACAGCTCCGGCTGTGCATAGGGGTCGAATGCGTGCGGTTGCAGGTTCGGCCCGCTGCGTTGCCAGCCGCCACCCTGGTTGTTCCAGCCGCTGTAGGACATGTCTCTCCTCCGACCCAGCAAAAGGCCCCGCGACAGCACATGGGAGGCAGCCAGGCGGTTGCCAAGGGCATGCGGCAATGAAGGAACCGCAATATTCCGGCGGTATCGATCGTGTAATGTTCGACGCCAAGTTTTCCGTCATTGCGAGCGAAGCGAAGCAATCCAGCCCCTCAAGGCATCCGGAGCGTGACAACGGACTGGATTGCTTCGGCGCCGAGGCGCCTCGCAATGACGGGGAGGGGCCTCTAGCCCTGCTGCTTCAGCTTCTCCGCCGCCTGCGGCGCAAAATAGGTCAACACGCCGTCGGCGCCGGCGCGCTTGAAGCCGACGAGGCTTTCCATCATGGCGCGCTCGCCGTCGATCCAGCCGTTCTGGCTTGCCGCCAGAATCATCGCGTATTCGCCGGACACCTGATAGGCGAAGGTCGGCATCGCAAAATTGTCCCTCACCCGGCGGATGACGTCGAGATAGGGCATGCCCGGCTTGACCATCACCATGTCGGCGCCCTCGGCGATGTCGAGTTCGACCTCGCGCAGCGCTTCGTCGGAATTGGCGCTGTCCATCTGATAGGTGCGCTTGTCGCCGGTCAGCGTCTTCGCCGATCCGATCGCATCGCGGAACGGGCCGTAGAAGGCGGAGGCATATTTCGCCGCATAGGCCATGATCTGCACGTCGAGAAAGCCGGCCTCGTCGAGCGCCGCGCGGATCGCGCCGATCCGGCCGTCCATCATGTCCGAGGGCGCGATGATGTCGCAGCCGGCCTCCGCCTGCACCAGCGCCTGGCGCACCAGCACCGCGACCGTCTCGTCATTGAGGATGCGGCCATCCGCGATCAGCCCGTCATGGCCGTGGCTGGTGAACGGATCGAGCGCGACGTCGCAGAGCACGCCGAGGCCTGGAAATTCCTGCTTGATCGCGCGGACCGCCTGGCACACGAGGTTGTTTGGATTGACCGCCTCGGAGCCGGTCTCGTCGCGCAGCGATGCGTCGGTGTAAGGGAACAGTGCGATGCAGGGAATTTTGAGCTTCATCGCGCGCTCGGCATCGCGCACCGCCTGATCGACGGTCAGCCGGTCGACGCCGGGCATCGAGCCGACAGGGGTGCGTGTGTTATGGCCGTCGACCAGAAACAGCGGCCAGATCAGATCGTCCGTGGTGAGCACGTTTTCCCGCACCAGCCGCCGCGCCCACTCCGCCTTGCGGTTGCGGCGCATCCGGACCGTCAGTTCGAGCGGCGGGGCGGCCGTGCTGCTTCGCGGCGACGCATCGCGCATTTCGATCGGACGCCCGAATTTGATCGCCATCTGCCTCGTTCTCCCGGCGAATTGAATTTGTCGACTTTTAGCATCCTGGACTGCCCGCGTCATCGCAAGCTTGAGGCAGCTCAAATGCCGCTGGCGCAATGCTGCCGGCCGCAATTTCGCCTTGGGCCTTTCCATCGGCGGCGGCCGATCTCGCGCGACCTGGCCGGCAGGATTGATTTTGTCCGGCCGAGGGGCCATGAGTCCTGAAAGCTGAGGTGATTTCCTTTAGGGAACGTTAGCCGGCATGTCGAAATCCCCGTCGCGTCATCGGGCGCAAGGCAATATCATGCCGGTTGTAGAGCGGGCCGAACGCATCGAGGCCGACGATGCGAACGTTTGGACCCGGCGCCTCGTGCTGTTTCTGCGCGTGATGGCCTTGCTGTCGATCGTCAAGGGCCTCTATCACTGGGCCCAGGTCACCGGCTTCATCGGCGGCGAGGACGAGGCGTTCGAGAACCAGGCGATGGCGTGGCAGGCCGCTACCGTCTACTTCGCGGTCATCGAGCTCGTCGCCGCTGTCGGACTATGGCTCGCCACCCCCTGGGGTGCGGTGGTGTGGCTGACCACCGTCGTATCTATGGCCGTGATCGAATTGATGTTTCCGGGAATCTACGGCGGCAGCCTGCTGGTCGTTGCGGGCGAAGCCTCGATGCTCGCCGCCTATCTCGCACTGGCCTGGATGGCGGCGCGCGAACGGCCGCCATAGCGGGTGCGCCATGCGGCCGCGACAATTTTCATAAAATCGTCCGCGTGCCCTTGAGACTAGGGTTTCGGCTGCTTTAACGCGCGAGCCGATCTTCCTTACGCGGACCTTTCCGGTTGCGGACAGGCTGTCTTGGAATGCGACAACGACTTGAGACGAAGCGTGAACAAGGCTTGCGCGATCGTCAATGAGAAGTTGTAGAAAGTCCTTTTGCCACAGGCTTAAGTGTCGATTTACTCTGCAAGATTCATGATCTCTTTATTGTCTTGTTTAAGCGGATGTTCAAACGGACCCCCTTAAGTTGAGGCTATCAGGCGGGACAAAAGTTTCGTCGAAATAAGTCGACAAACGACAACAGGGGAAGTGTCATGATGAAAGCCGTTGCGACGGCGGTGGAGACTGCTGAGCGTACGCCCGGCCAGTCCCAGGTGCAGCCGCTCTATCTGGAAGCGTTGACGTTGGTGGAACGGCTGCATCGCCGCCTGCTCGATGTCATCAAGGATGAGTTCGATCGCCGCGGTCGCTCCGACATCAACTCGGTGCAGGCGCTTCTGCTGTACAACATCGGCGACAAGGAGCTGACCGCGGGCGAGCTGCGCACGCGCGGTTACTATCTCGGCTCCAACGTGTCCTACAACCTCAAGAAGCTCGTCGAGCTCGGCTTCCTCGACCACCAGCGCTCGCGCGTCGATCGCCGCTCGGTGCGCATCCGCCTGACCCCGCAGGGCCAGGAAATCCGCCGCATCGTCGATGCGCTCTATCAGAAGCATGTCAAGACGGTCGAGCAGGTCGGCGGCATCTCGAGCGATGAGTTCGCCACGCTGAACAAGTCGCTGCACCGTCTGGAGCGGTTCTGGACCGATCAGATCCTGTATCGGCTCTGATCGTTCGCAAGACAGTCGAGACGGCAAAAGTCGGCGAGCATACAAGACCGGCAAGCCTTCAATTCGTTGCTTTCCCCTGGAGAGGGCGTATCGCGCGATACGCCCTCTTTTGCGTGCGTCGTCAGGGAACTTCAAGGGAACCATCGTTGCCGCTCCGCGTTAGACAGATGGTTTTGCAGCGCGCCGTTGCGCGCGTCCTGGAGAGAGGATGACATGGAAGCCGCCCTCGAACGCATCATGCTGGCCTATGATCTCCTGGCGAACCGCACAGCTGCCGAAACGGCAGCTGCGCGGGCGCAGGTGACGGACTATGTGACAACGCTGTTCGAAGCCGGCGAGCACGATGCCGATCGGCTCGCGCTGTGCGGGCTCACCTATTTGCGCGAGCGCGACGGGAGCTCGGACCCGGTGAAGGACGGCTATACCGGCTTGTAGAGCCGCCCGCGCCCTCGCTTCATCACGCATCATCTGGAATAGTGTATCGCCCGGCCAACGCGCCGGGCGATACACATTTTTTGCGCATGCACGCTATGGGGAAGAACCATGCTCACCCTGCATCACCTGAACGATTCCCGGTCCCAGCGCATCCTCTGGCTGTTCGAGGAGCTCGGCATTCCCTATGAGGTCAAGAAATATCAGCGCGACGAGCAGACCCGGCTGGCGCCGCCGGAGCTCAAACAGGTGCACCCGCTCGGCAAGTCGCCGGTCATCACCGACGGCGATCTGACGATCGCCGAATCCGGCGCGATCGTCGACTATGTGATCCGCCGCTACGGCCGCGGCGCCATGATGCCGGAGATCGGCAGCCGCGACTACGAGGTCTACAATGAATGGATGCATTATGCGGAGGGCTCGGCAATGCTACCGCTGCTCCTGCATCTCTATGTCGGCCGGCTGAAGGAGGCGGGCGCGCCGCTGCATCCGCGCATCGACAGCGAGCTTGCCAACCATCTCGGCTATGTCGATCGCGCGCTCGCCGGCCGGGAATTCTTCGTCGGCGCGGCGCTCACGGGCGCCGACATCCAGATGAGCTTTGTCGGCGAACTGGCAAAGGTCTTTGACAAGCTCGGCCCGTATCCGAACCTCACCGGCTGGCTCAAGCGCATGCATGCGCGCCCGGCCTTCCAGCGCTCGGTCGAGAAGGGCGGGGCATACCGGTTCGCGGACTGAGCTGGTGACGGGGTAGGGTGCCAAAGCAGGTGACGGGCTGGCATACCACCATATCTTGCATAAATATTTGGCCCGAACCGCAACGGCTTGGCCGGCGCGGGGCGATGTGCTAAGCGGCTGGGACCTGCTCTGACCGCCACAAAAGACCGACCGCAACCTGCTTAAAGGTTTGCGGCGGTGGAGATATTCGCCGATGAACCCTCCGTCTTCCAGCCTCAAGACCGCCGCCGCGCCCGATTCCTTCTTCACGGCATCGCTCGCCCAGGCCGATCCTGAAATCGCCGCCGCGATATCAGGGGAACTCGGTCGCCAGCGCCATGAGATCGAGCTGATCGCCTCGGAGAACATCGTCAGCCGCGCCGTGCTGGAAGCGCAGGGCTCGGTCATGACCAACAAATACGCCGAAGGCTATCCCGGCGCGCGCTATTATGGCGGCTGCGAATGGGTCGACGTCGCCGAGAACCTCGCGATCGACCGGGCGAGAAAGCTGTTCGGCGCGGCCTTTGCCAACGTGCAACCCAATTCCGGCAGCCAAATGAACCAGGCGGTGTTTCTGGCGCTGCTTGCACCCGGCGACACATTCATGGGCCTTGATCTCGCCGCCGGCGGCCATCTGACCCATGGCGCGCCGGTCAACATTTCAGGCAAATGGTTCAAGGCGGAGCATTACACCGTGCGCCGCGAGGATCAGATCATCGACATGGATGCGGTGGCCCGCCGCGCCGAGGAGGTGAAGCCGAAGCTGATCATCGCCGGCGGCAGCGCCTATTCGCGCGCCTGGGACTTCAAGCGTTTTCGCGAAATCGCCGACAGTGTCGGCGCCTATTTCCTGGTCGACATGGCGCATTTCGCGGGCCTCGTGGCCGGTGGTGTCCATGCCTCGCCGGTGCCTTACGCGCATGTGACGACCACGACCACGCACAAATCGCTGCGCGGTCCGCGCGGCGGCCTGATGCTGTGGAACGACGAGTCTCTGACCAAGAAGCTCAACTCCGCGGTCTTCCCGGGCCTGCAGGGCGGCCCGTTGATGCATGTCATCGCCGCAAAAGCGGTGGCGTTCGCCGAGGCGCTGCGGCCGGACTTCAAGGTCTACGCGAAGAATGTCGTCGAAAACGCCAAGGCACTTGCCGAATCGCTGCGCGGGCTTGGCTTTGAGATCGTCTCCGGCGGCACCGACAACCATTTGATGCTGGTCGACCTCAGGCCCAAGGGGCTGAAGGGCAATGTGTCGGAGAAGGCCCTCGTCCGGGCCGCGATCACCTGCAACAAGAACGGCATTCCCTTCGATCCCGAGAAGCCCTTTGTCACCTCGGGCCTGCGGCTCGGTACGCCGGCGGCCACCACCCGCGGCTTTGGCGTTGCCGAGTTCAAGCAGGTCGGCGGCCTGATCGCCGAGGTGCTCAACGCGACAGCCCAGTCGCAAGATGGCAAGGCGCCGCTGGTGGAGGCCGCCATCAAGGAACGCGTCAAGGCGCTGACCGACCGCTTCCCGATCTACTAATAGGGTTTTTTGTCGGATGCGCTGTCCGAGCTGCAACAGTCTCGATACGCAGGTCAAGGACTCCCGTCCAACCGAGGATTCTGCCGTGATCCGCAGGCGACGGGTGTGCGTCGCCTGCAATTTCCGCTTCACCACCTTCGAGCGCGTGCAGCTGCGCGAGCTCACCGTCATCAAGCGCAACGGGAGGCGGGTGCCGTTCGACCGCGACAAGCTGGTGCGCTCGGTGCAGATCTCGCTGCGCAAGCGCCCGGTCGAGCCGGAGCGGGTCGAGAAGATGGTTTCCGCCATCGTGCGCGAGCTGGAAAGCGGCGGCGAGGCCGAAATTTCCTCCGAGGCGATCGGCGAGATCGTGATGGAGCATCTGCGCACCTTGGACGACGTCGCCTATGTGCGCTTCGCCTCGGTCTACCGCAATTTTCGCGAGGCCAAGGATTTTGAGGCGGTGCTCGGCGAGCTCTCGGGCGAGGACGACCCGCGGCTCGCTCCGATCCGCAAATGATCTTTCGCATCCTGGAAGATCAGTACGCCGAGAAGATCCGGCAGCGCGATGCGGCCGACCGGCGCTTCATGCAGCTTGCCCTGACGCTCGGACGGCGCGGCCTCGGCCGCACCTGGCCGAACCCTGCGGTCGGCGCAGTCGTGGTCAAGGACGGCATCATCGTCGGGCGCGGCTGGACGCAGGCTGGCGGCCGTCCGCATGCCGAGGTGGAGGCACTGCGACGCGCCGGTGAGGCCGCCCGCGGCGCTAGTCTTTATGTCACGCTCGAGCCGTGTTCGCATGTCGGGAAGTCGCCGCCTTGCGCCGATGCAGTGATCGCGGCGGGCATTTCGCGCGTCGTCTCGGCGATCGAGGATCCCAATCCGCTGGTGGCGGGGCAGGGCCACGCCAAATTGCGCGCAGCGGGCATTGCGGTCGAGACCGGGCTTTGCGCGCGTGAGGCCGCGCACGACCATGCCGGACACTTTCGCCGCATCCGCGAAAGGCGCCCGCAGGTGATCCTGAAGCTCGCGGTCTCGTCCGACGACCGCATCGCCGCGGCGGGACACAAACCGGTTGTCATTACCGGCGAGGCTGCGCGCACGCGGGTGCACCTTTTGCGCGCGCAATGCGACGCCATCCTGGTCGGGATCGGCACGGTGCTTTCGGATGATCCGCTTCTGACCTGCCGCCTGCCGGGCATGGAGGCCCGCTCGCCGGTGCGCGTGGTGCTCGACTCGGCGCTGCGCATCCCCGCCGAGAGCCGTCTGATGCATTCGGCGCGGCAGACACCGCTCTGGCTGATCGCGTCGGAAACCGCGGAGGCGGCGAGCGCCGCACGGCTGGGCGCGGCCGGCGCACAGGTGATCCGCCTTGCGCCAGGACCCGAAACGAGGGGGCTCGACCTCAAGGCCGCCCTGCACGCGCTCGCCGAGCGCGGCATCACACGGCTGCTGGTCGAAGGCGGCAGCCGCGTCGCCGCGGCCTTCGTCGCGGCCGACCTCGCCGACGAAATCTGGCTGCTCCGCGGCCCGGACGCGATCGGGCAGAGCGGGGTGGCTGCGCTGGACGCAATGCCCCTTGCGGCCATCACCCAGTCGCCCGCCTTCAAGCTTCGTGCTAGCGAGACGCTGGAGAAGGACACTCTCACGGTTTTCGAGCGCGCGTAATGTTCACCGGCATTGTCACCGATATCGGCGAGATCACGCGCCTTGCGCCGACCGCGCAGGGCCAGCTGCATCGCCTGCGCATCGCCTGCCGTTACGACCAGACCACCATTGCCGACGGCGCGTCGATCGCCTGCAACGGCGTCTGCCTCACCGTCGTCGCCTCCGGCACCGACGGCGGCAACACCTGGTTCGAGGTCGATGCCGCGGCCGAGACGCTCGCGATGACCACGGCAAGACATTGGGCCGTAGGCACCAGGCTCAACCTGGAGCGTGCGCTCAAGATCGGCGACGAACTCGGCGGTCACATCGTCGCAGGCCACGCCGATGGCGTTGCCACCATCCTGAGCCGCGAGGACCTGCCGGACATGGCCCGGTTCGAGCTGAAAACCACGCGGGAGCTGGCCCGCTTCATCGCACCAAAAGGCTCGGTGACCCTGGATGGCGTGTCGCTGACCGTGAACACCGTGCAGGACACGGCCTTTTCGGTGCTGATCATCCCGCACACGCTCGATGTCACGACGCTGTCAAGCTGGCGTGCGGGAAGCGAAGTCAATATCGAGGTCGATTTGATGGCCCGCTATGCGGCGCGCCTTGCGGAAATGAAGTAGCCGCTTTCGGCTTTGTCTCTTGGCTTTGCGGTTCGCTGCCCCTAAAAACGCGCTCCACCCCCTCATGGTGCGGAGCGCGTCTCGAACCATGAGGCCCCAATGTGGCCTCATCCTCTCAAGACGCGGCCTCCAGCCGCTCCCTGGGGATGAGGGGATAGAGCTTAACCGGATAGATTATGATGGCAGACGCGCGACGCGCCCCGTTGAAGGACCAGACCGACATTTCCGGCGCGCGGGCGCTGATCGTCGAGGCGCGCTTCTATGACGACATCCAGGACGCGCTGCTGGAAGGCGCGGTCGCCGAATTGAAGGCGGCCGGCGTGAGCCATGACGTCATCACGGTTCCCGGCGCGCTGGAAATTCCGGCCGCGATTGCAATCGCGCTCGATGCAGCCGAGGCGCGCGGCAAACCCTATGACGCGGCGATCGCACTCGGCTGCGTGATCCGCGGCGACACGATTCACTTCGAGATCGTCTCCCAGGAATCCTCGCGTGCGCTGATGGATCTTGCGGTCGCGAAGAAATTTCCGCTCGGCAACGGCATTTTGACCGTCAATACCGAAGCGCAGGCCTGGGCGCGGGCGCGCGCCGCCGAGCTCAACAAGGGCGGCGATGCAGCGCGCGCGGCGCTCGCGATGCTGCGCATCAAGCGCCGTCTGGCGCGGGTCTGACCATGGCCGAAAGCAAGAAGAAACCGGCCGCGGGCGACAAAAAGGCCAACCGGCGTGGCGCCGCGCGGCTGGCCGCCGTGCAGGCGCTTTACCAGATGGACATCGCGGGCTCCGGCATCAACGATATATTTGCCGAGTTCGAAAGCCATTGGCTCGGCGGCGAGGTCGAAGGTGAGAAATATCTGCCGGCCGAGGCCGCCTTTTTCCGCGACATCGTGGCGGGCGTGGTGCGGGATCAGGCGAGACTGGATCCGATGATCGACGAGGCTCTGTCAAAAGGCTGGCCGCTGAAGCGGATCGACGCCATCCTGCGCGCCGTGCTGCGCGCAGGGTCCTATGAGCTCGAACACCGCATGGACGTGCCGGGCCGGGTCGTCGTGTCGGAATATGTCGACGTCGCCAACGCCTTTGTCGAGCGCGAGGAGACCGGCATGGTCAACGCGGTGCTGGACCAGATCGCGCGGCAGTTTCGTAGCGATGAGTTTTCGCGTGGATAGCCGTGCACTCCGGCCGTCATACCCCGCGAAAGCGGGGTATCCTGTACGCTGCGGCCTCTCGACTCTACCACAGGTGTCTCGGGTTACTGGATCGCCCGGTCCCGCCTTCGCCGCAGGCTTCGGCGGGGCCAAAGGCCCGAGGGCGCGCCGAAGCTTTAGCGTAGGCGGCAAGCCGGGCGATGACGAGTTGAGGTGGTGGCGCGCTCTATGGCGGATCACGAACCAAATCCATCCGGCGAAGACGCGCTGATCGCGCGCTACTTCAAGCCGCTCGCGACCGATCCCGGCGCGTTCGGTCTCATGGACGATGCGGCAGCGCTCGACGCGCGCGGCGAAGACGTCGTGGTGACCACCGATGCGGTCGTCGAGGGCGTGCATTACCTCGGAGACGATCCTCCCGATACGATCGCGCGCAAGGCGCTGCGGGTCAATCTGTCCGATCTCGCCGCGAAGGGGGCCGTGCCGGCCGGTTTCGTGCTCACGCTCGCGCTGCGCGGCGCCGAGGCGTCCTGGCTCACGGAGTTCGCACGCGGCCTTGGTGAGGATGCGCGCGCGTTCGGCTGCCCGCTGCTCGGCGGTGACACCGTCTCGACGCCGGGGCCGGCCATGATCTCGATCACCGCCTTCGGCCGCGCGCCGAAGGGGACGATGGTTCATCGCAGCGGGGCTGCGCCCGGCGACCGCATCATGGTGACCGGCACGATTGGCGATGCCACGCTCGGCCTCGACATTCTCCAGGGCGGCGCGACGGCTGCCGCGCTGGCGGGCGATTCCGCCGCGCAGAATTATTTGATCGGCCGCTACCGCATTCCGCAGCCGCGCAACGCCTTGGCGCTGGCGGTCCGCGATCACGCCAGCGCCACGATGGACGTGTCCGACGGACTGGCCGGCGATCTCGCAAAACTCTGTGCGGCCTCGGGCGTGAGCGCCGTTATCGATGCGCCGCTTATTCCGATCTCGGATCCAGGGGCGGCCGTGCTTGCGCGCGGCGCAGCGGGCATCGCGCGGCTGGTGTCCGGCGGCGATGATTATGAAATCCTGTGTGCTGTGCCCGAGGCGCGCGTCGAGAGCTTTGCGCAGGCCGCGCAGCGCGCGGGCGTGAGGTTGACGACGATTGGACAGGTCATCGCCGGAACCAGCGTGCCGCGATTGCGCGATGCGAATGGCCTGGAGATTGCGCTTCCGCGGCTGTCCTACAGCCATTTCTAGGAAATCAGCCAGAACCGTCGTGGTCGGCAATATCTTTCCGAAAAAAGCGAATTATACCAGTCCAAAAGGCCTGATTTGGCCTTCCGTGGCGTTGCACCGCCGTGGCGATTTTGGCATGGTCCCGGCCGATTTGAGGCGCTCCTTTCGGGGAGGGGCGGCCTCCTTTTGTGTGCACGTCGCGCTGAAGTTGCGACGGCATGGGGGAAGAACAGGTTCTTGAGGAAACAGCAATGACAGCTTTATTGGTGATTGTGCTCTGCGGAGCACTCTCCATCGTTTACGCGATCTGGGCCACGAGCTCGGTGCTGGGCGCGGATGCAGGCAATCCGCGCATGCAGGAGATCGCGGCGGCCGTGCGCGAGGGCGCGCAGGCCTATCTGCGGCGCCAATACACGACTATCGGAATCGTCGGCGTCGTCATTTTCGCGCTGCTCGCCTGGTTCCTCGGCACGCGGGTCGCGATCGGCTTTGCGATCGGCGCGATCCTGTCGGGCGCCGCCGGTTTCATCGGCATGAACGTCTCGGTGCGCGCCAATGTCCGCACCGCGCAGGCGGCGACCACCTCGCTGGCCGGCGGGCTCGAGCTCGCGTTCAAGGCCGGCGCCATCACCGGTCTGCTCGTCGCCGGGCTCGCACTGCTCGGCGTGACCATCTATTTCGCGGTGCTGACCAAGGGCATGGGCCTCGCGCCCGACAGCCGCACCGTGGTCGACGCCATGGTCGCGCTCGGTTTTGGCGCCTCGCTGATCTCGATCTTCGCGCGTCTCGGTGGCGGCATCTTCACCAAGGGCGCCGACGTCGGCGGTGACCTCGTCGGCAAGGTCGAAGCCGGCATCCCGGAGGACGATCCGCGCAATCCCGCGACCATCGCCGACAACGTCGGTGACAATGTCGGCGACTGCGCCGGCATGGCCGCCGACCTGTTCGAGACCTATGCGGTGACCGCGGTTGCGACCATGGTGCTGGCCGCGATCTTCTTCGCCAAATCCTCGGTGCTCGAAAACATGATGACTCTGCCGCTCGCGATCGGCGGGATCTGCATCATCACCTCGATCATCGGCACCTTCTTCGTCAAGCTCGGCGCCAGCCAGTCGATCATGGGCGCGCTCTACAAGGGCCTGATCGCGACCGGCGTGCTGTCGCTGATCGGCGTCGCCGGCGCGATCTACTATCTGATCGGCTTCGACAAGCTGCCGGGCGTCGACTACACCGGCGCATCGCTGTTCGAATGCGGCGTCGTCGGTCTTGCCGTCACCGGTCTGATCATCTGGATCACCGAATACTACACCGGCACCGACTATCGTCCGGTGAAGTCGATCGCCTCCGCCTCGGTCACCGGCCATGGCACCAACGTGATCCAGGGCCTCGCCATCTCGATGGAGGCAACCGCGCTGCCCGCGCTCGTCATCATCGCCGGCATTCTCATTACCTACAATCTCGCCGGCCTGTTCGGGATCGCAATCGCCACCACGACCATGCTGTCGCTGGCCGGCATGATCGTCGCGCTCGACGCCTTCGGCCCGGTGACCGACAACGCCGGCGGCATCGCCGAGATGGCCGGGCTGCCGAAGGAGGTCCGCAAGTCGACCGACGCGCTGGACGCGGTCGGCAACACCACCAAGGCGGTCACCAAGGGCTATGCGATCGGCTCGGCCGGTCTCGGCGCGCTGGTGCTGTTTGCGGCCTATAACCAGGACCTCAAATTCTTCATCGCCGATGCCGCGCAACACCCCTATTTCCAGGGCATCAATCCGGACTTCTCGCTGAACAATCCCTACGTGGTGGTGGGCCTCTTGTTCGGCGGCCTGTTGCCCTATTTGTTTGGCGCGATGGGCATGACGGCGGTCGGCCGCGCCGCCGGCGCCATCGTCGAGGAGGTGCGGCGCCAGTTCCGCGAAAAGCCGGGGATCATGCAGGGTACCGACAAGCCCGACTACGGCAAGGCCGTCGACCTGCTGACCAAGGCCGCGATCAAGGAAATGATCATCCCGTCGCTGCTGCCGGTGCTGTCGCCGATCGTGGTCTACTTCCTGATCTATGTCATCGCGGGAGGCGGCACCGCCGGCAAGTCCGCGGCGTTCTCCGCGGTTGGCGCGATGCTGCTCGGCGTCATCGTCACCGGGTTGTTCGTCGCGATCTCGATGACCTCGGGCGGCGGCGCCTGGGATAACGCCAAAAAGTACATCGAGGACGGCCATTTCGGCGGCAAGGGCTCTGACGCCCACAAGTCGGCGGTGACCGGCGACACCGTCGGCGATCCCTACAAGGACACGGCGGGCCCTGCCGTGAACCCGATGATCAAGATCACCAATATCGTGGCGCTCCTGCTGCTTGCGATCCTCGCGCACTGAGCCGGATCGATGGAATGAGAGATCCCGCGAGGCGAAAGCCTCGCGGGATTTTTCATTCGTCATTGCGAGGAGCGGAGCGACGAAGCAATCCAGGCCGCCTCAACGGAAAGATTCCGGATTGCCTCGCTTCGCTCGCAATGACGGCGAAGCTCGCAATGACGGCGAGGCTCACTGCACGTCCAGGTGCAGTCCCTCCTTGTCGATGATGGACGCGAACTTCGCGGTCTCAGCAGTCACGAAATCCGAAAACTGTTGCGGCGTGCCGTAGTCGGGGCGGGCGCCCATCGCGGCGATGTTCCGCCTGATGTCCTCGCGCTCCAGCATGAGCTTGACCTGCCCATTGAGCGCTTCCACGATTTCGCTTGGGCAGGTCTTTGGCAAAAACACGCCGAACCAGGAGGACACGTCGAACCGGGCCAGCTCGGCGGCGCTCTCGCGCATGGTCGGAAGGTCGGGCGCCGATGCGCTGCGCTCCGGCGTGGTCACGGCGAGACCGGTCAGCTTGCCGTCCAGCACCTGCGGCAGCGACGGATAGAGATTGTCGAACAGGATCTGCACGTCGCCGGCGAGCGCAGCCTGCAGCGCGGGGCCGGCACCGCGATAGGGCACATGCGTCATCTTCAGGGAGGTGAGCTGCAGGAACCAGGCGCCGGTGAGGTGCGGGCTCTGGCCGACGCCGGAGGAGCCGTAGGTCAGCTTGTCGGGGTTTGCCTTGAGGAAGGCAATCAGCTCTCCGATTGATTTCACCCCGGCCTTGGGGTGCGCCGAGACGATGTTCGGGATCCGGATCATGTTGGAGACCGCCTGCAGCTGCTCCGGCCTGTAGGTCATGTTCTTGAAGATGCTATAGGCGATCGCATTCGGACCGGGATTGCCGATCAGGATGGTCTGGCCATCGCCGGCGCTGCGGACGACCTCGCCGGTTCCGATCGTACCGCCGCCGCCGGAGCGGTTTTCAACGACGGCGTTCTGGCCCCAGGCGGTCTGCAGATGCGCAGCAAGATACCGCCCCATCACGTCGGTGCTGCCGCCCGCCGCCGCCGGCACGACGATGCGGATGGTGGAGGCCGGGCGCCAGTCGGCCAGGCTTGTTCGCGGCAGGATCGCCGCGCTCGCCAGCGCTGCGGTGCCTGCCAGTGCACGGCGACGGGAAATTCTGGTCGTGCTCACGTTTCGCTCCCTGCATCGTCTTGATTGCAGGAAGCGTACGGACTGGCCGTCAGGCGGGCAAGCTCGCTAGTTGAAGCTCAGGAGCTTGAACAGCGGGGCGAGATAGCTGAGCTCCTGGCCTGAGGTCGCGGTGGTACGGCTGATGAAATCGAAGACCTTGCCGTCCTTCAGCCCGTAATTGGCCAGCCGTCGGACCTGCCGGTTCTTGTCGAAATAGACCGCGATGACACGCTGGTCGATGACCTTGTCGGGCATGAAGGCGGCGGCCCGCTCGGAACGCTGGGAGATGTAGTAAAACACCTCGCCGTTCAGCGTTGCGACCGTGGACGGCGTGCCCATTACGATCAGCACCTGGTCCTGGCTCGCACCGATCGGAATCTGCTCGAGCGCGCCGGGCGGCAGGATATAGCCCTTCTGGAACTCCTCGCCCATGCCCCAGCAGGAGGCGAGCACCAGGCAGGCCGTTGCAACCGCCAGCGCCCGCAGGCCGCGCAAGCATGCGCTGATGCCGGGGGACGAACGCCGGCTCGGGTAGGATTGGATCTTGTCGATCATTGAACGGACCCGTTCCCCTTGGCATCTTGCATCGGGAGAGGCGTTGACGTACCGGGCGGCAGATCGAATTGCAACAGGCCTGTGACCCCGCGTCGGGATGGCCAGGGAACCGCAAGAATGCTCTGGCCGTTCAACTACTTCAGACGACCTGATCGGTCTCCCGCGCCCACCATCGAGGTCATCTATGGCATGATCGTGACCCGGGTACGAGAGCCGGTGTTCTACAGGGATTTGGGGGTTCCCGACACGGTTGATGGCCGATTCGACCTGCTGCTCCTGCATCTGTGGATGGTTCTGCGCCGTCTGCGGACCGCCGAAGACGGGATGGAGCCGGCACAGGCTTTGTTCGACCGGTTCTGCGAGGACATGGACGACAATCTGCGCGAGATGGGTGTCGGTGACCTGGCTGTGCCGCGGCGCATGCAGGCCTTCGGCGAGGCCTTTTACGGCCGCAGCAGAGCCTACGACCTCGCGCTCGGCCAAGAGGCTGACCAAGAGACCGACCACGCGAGCGAACGGGCGCGCGAGGCGCTGGCGCAGGCGATCGCGAAAAATATCCTGGACGGCGGCGATCTGGATCGTGCGCGGGCGCTTGCCGCCTATACGATGGCCACCGCGACATCCCTTGCCGCGTGCGACGATGCCGCCATGCTGCTGGGGGCATGGAGCTTTCCGCCCACGTTCGAAAGGCGTTAGTGCATGAAGAAGCCCGCCGATCCCGCGGCCAGTCCTGCAGGCGATGCATCGACCGATCTCGCGACCGACCCTTGGCGTGCCCCTGTGGTCGTGGCGCAGATCCCCGAGACGGGGCTTGTCGTCGAGATCGACGCCGGTCCCGCCCAGCGCAAGGCCATGGCCGAGATCGCGGGCCTCCGCGACATCGGCGCCGCCCATGCCAATTTCGAACTGAAGCTCGTGCACGGTGGCCGAGTGCATGTCGCTGGCCGATTGCAGGCCAGGGTCGGGCAGACCTGCGTCGTTACGCTCGATCCGATCGAGAGCGATATCGACGAGGCGATCGACCTCGTCTTTGTCCCGCCCGAGCAGGTCAAGCAGCTTTCCGACCTCGTCGACGAGGCCGAGGACAGCGATGCCGATGTGCCCGAGCCGCCGGAGCCGATCGAGGACGGCGTGATCGATCTCGGCCGCCTGGCGACCGACGTGCTGTTTCTCGCGATCGATCCTTATCCACGCAAGGAAGGTGCGGTGTTCGAGCCGCGCGTTGCGGCTCCCGATCCCGAGGAGCATCCGTTCGCGGCCCTGAAGGCCTTGCAGCGCGGCGATGCCGAACAGACTGATTCCGGCATCTCCGAGCGAAAACCGAACGGCGAAAAGGGCTGAGCTGGCTGCAGTGACGGTGCGAAGAGCCCGCCGGGCCGTTGTTACCGCTCATATGCCGGATTGAAGAATTGGCATAATCCGTTCCAATACCGGGGTGAACTGGGGATTTTCCCCGGCTTGCAGTGCGATTCCGCCGGGGCGAGCCGCCTTTCGCAGCCAGGAGACGAGGTCAAGAGGTTGTGTCGGGGCCGGGACACGGTATTGTCCCGGCCCGGATCGGGTGTGGCGAGGCTTTCGCCGCCGGTCGCCGGGGAGGCGGCAGGCGTTGCACACGGGCCGCAAGGGATCAGGTTTCCGGGACATTCATGCCGCAAAAGGTTCGTATAGCGCTTGACGCCATGGGTGGCGACGTCGGCGCAGCAGTGGTCATCCCCGGCGCCGCGATCTCGCTGAAGCGACATCCCGATACGGAATTCCTGTTGTTCGGCGATGCCGCACGGATCAATGCGGAGCTCGCAAAATATCCGGAGCTGAAGGCGGCCTCCCGCGTGATCCATACCGACGTCGCGGTCAGCATGGATGACAAGCCGAGCCAGGCGCTCAGGCGCGGACGCAAGAACTCGTCGATGTGGCTGGCGATCGAAGCGGTCAAGAAGGGCGAAGCCGGCGTTGCCGTGTCCGCCGGCAATACCGGTGCGCTGGTCGCCATGGCGCGCTTCTGCCTGCGCATGCTGGCGGGGATCGATCGTCCGGCGCTGGCGGCGGTGTGGCCGACCATGCGCGGCGATTCGGTCGTGCTCGATCTCGGGGCCACCATCGGCGGCGATGCGCGCCATCTGGTGGCGCTCGCGGTGATGGGCAGCGCGATGGCCAGCGTGCTGTTCAACCTGGAGCGGCCGACTGTCGGCCTGCTCAACATCGGCGTCGAGGAGATCAAGGGCCATGAGGAGATCAGGGAGGCGGCCGAGCTGCTGCGCGACATGAATCTCCCGCAGCTCAACTATATCGGTTTTGTCGAGGGCGACGGCATCGGCCGCGGCGATGCCGACGTCATCGTGTCGGAGGGGTTTTCCGGCAACATCGCGCTGAAGGCGACCGAGGGGACCGCGCGGCAGATCACGGACTTCTTGCGCAAGGCCATCGAACGCAGCGCGCTCGCGCGCGTCGGTTATCTGCTGGCGCGCGGTGCCTTCCGCCAGCTGCGCGACAAGCTCGACCCGGGCAGATCCAACGGCAGTGTGCTGCTCGGCCTGAACGGCATCGTGATCAAGAGCCATGGCGGCACCGATGCCGAGGGCTTTGCCTCCGCCGTCGAGGTTGGCTATGAGATGGTCCACTTCGATCTCCTGACCAAGATCAATCAGATGCTCAATCGCGACGGCGCGCTCGTCCCCGAGCCCGCCGCGTAGGAGGCTATTGTTGTGACCTTACGTTCCGTGGTGCTCGGCTGCGGGTCCTATCTGCCACGGCAGATCCTGACCAATGCCGAACTGGCAAGCCGCATCGACACGTCAGACGAATGGATCGTCCAGCGCACCGGGATCAAACAGCGGCATATCGCGGCCGAAGGCGAGTTCACCTCGCATCTGGCGATCAATGCGGCGCGCGCGGCGCTCGAGAGCGCCGGCCTCGATGCCCAGTCGATCGATCTGATCGTGCTGGCGACCTCGACGCCCGACAACACCTTTCCGGCGACGGCGGTCGCGGTCCAGAGCGGGCTCGGCATTCATCACGGCGCAGCGTTCGACCTCCAGGCGGTCTGTTCCGGCTTCGTTTTTGCGCTCGCGACCGCAGACAATTTTCTGCGCGGCGGCGGCTACAAGCGTGCGCTGGTGATCGGTGCCGAGACGTTCTCGCGCATCCTCGACTGGAACGACCGCGGCACCTGCGTGCTGTTCGGGGATGGCGCCGGTGCCGTCGTGCTTGAGGCACAGCAGCAGCCGGGCGGGGCGAGCGACCGCGGCATCCTGACCACGCATCTGCGCTCGGACGGCCAGCACAAATCGAAACTCTATGTCGATGGCGGGCCATCCTCGACCCAGACGGTCGGCTATTTGCGCATGGAAGGCCGCGAGGTGTTCAAGCACGCGGTCGGCATGATCACCGACGTCATCGTCGATGCCTTGAACGCGACCGGCCTCTCCGTCGAGGACATCAACTGGTTCATCCCGCACCAGGCCAACAAGCGAATCATCGACGCCTCCGCGCACAAGTTGCATATTGCGCCGCAAAAGGTGGTGTTGACGGTCGACCGGCATGGCAACACGTCGGCCGCATCGATTCCACTTGCGCTCGACGTCGCGGTGAAGGACGGACGCGTCAAAAAAGGCGATTTGTTGCTGCTTGAGGCGATGGGCGGTGGCTTCACCTGGGGCTCGGTGCTGCTGCGCTGGTAGGATCGGACCTGCGCACCACCTTGGGATTGTATCCTTTTGCCTTGGATAGCGTTCACGGTGCTGTTGACCATCGCCCCGTAACCTCATAATTTCAGACAGGAATTATTCGCCGTGAGTTGGGGCGGGCGATGTCTGGAACCGGGAAAACAGTTACACGCGTTGATCTGTGCGAGGCGGTCTACCAAAAGGTCGGGCTGTCGCGGACGGAGTCATCGGCTTTCGTTGAGCTTGTTCTGAAAGAGATCACCGACTGCCTGGAAAAGGGCGAGACGGTGAAATTGTCGTCATTCGGTTCGTTCATGGTGCGCAAGAAAGGTCAGCGTATCGGACGCAATCCGAAGACGGGCACCGAAGTACCGATCTCGCCCCGGCGAGTGATGGTGTTCAAGCCGTCGGCGATCCTGAAGCAGCGGATCAACGGTCATGCTGGCGACGATGTGCTCAATGGTGAGGCTGCCAAACCTGACTAGAGGTTTGGGCGAGAGTTGCACGCGGCGCCGGTGAGAGCTGCGCGGCGGGCTTTGGAAAAGCACTTTCCCCGGGTTTGAACTGGTTTTGGCCCGCCGGGGAATCATGCTCAAACAACAGCTGATGCGCGATGGCTACCAAGGTGATGCCATCGCGCTTTCGAGCGTGAGTAGGTGGGGCGGGCATTCGCGCTGTTGATGCGTCGAGCGCGCCTTCGACCGCTCCACGACCAAGTCATATTTGCAAGTGATGTTTGATTCGATTCGAGCATTCGCGCCAGTTGCCTCAGTCAAGAACCGGCGCATGACGAAGCGAATGTGAGGAACGGACCACTCGAATAACCGAAGGGAAGCGGGCATTTGGACAAGGCGCCGGATGCGTTCCGAACCATCAGCGAGGTCGCCTCCGACCTCGACATTCCTCAGCACGTGCTGCGGTTCTGGGAAACGCGCTTCACGCAGATCAAGCCGATGAAGCGGAGCGGCGGCCGCCGCTACTACCGTCCCGACGACGTCGACCTGCTGCGGGGCATCCGCCGCCTGCTCTATGGCGAGGGCTACACCATCCGCGGGGTGCAGCGCATCCTCAAGGAGCACGGCATCAAGTCGGTGCAGGGGCTGGCCGACAATTCGGCCGCCGTCTCGTTCGGCGCGATCGAGGACGCCGTCGGCCAGAGCCTGTTGGAAAACGGCGACGGCGAAGGCGGCCTGCACGAGGAGGAGGAGGATTTTGAAGGTGGCGATGACGAGGAGGGGATCGACTTCCGCTTCCTCGAGACCGAGGAGGATCTGCTCGCGACTTTCCGCGGCGGCGCCACGCATGCGCGCGCCACGACTGCCCCTGCGACCCCACCCGATCGCGAGCGGCTGGAAGGCGCACTGAAGGAGCTTCTGGCCTGTCGCCAGATGCTCGACAAGGCCTTGAAGGACGGATGAACGGAGGCCGCGTGGCTCGCAGGAGGCCCCGAGATCGCAGATCGGCATTGCGCCGTGCGGGCGGGGTATTGCGCGCCTTGCGCCGAGCGGCGATCGAAGCTATGGGAACGAGCATCGGAGCGTGGCGCAGCCCGGTCAGCGCACTAGTCTGGGAGACTAGGGGTCGGAGGTTCAAATCCTCTCGCTCCGACCATTTTTATCGTTATTTCAATATTATGCTCACGGTTCAGCGTTCCGTCATTGTTCATGCCTGGGATCCCGCGGCAATCAAAAGGGACCGCGCGGACCACGTATTTGGAACCATTGACCCGCCGCAGGCATTCCCAACCTGGGCTGGGGTCCGATTGGCCGTCCACGGGAGCTGTTTTCTCGGGCGGGGCCAAGGCTGTTCGTTGCGCACAGCGGGATCAAGCGGGGGAGTTTGTTTATGGCTATGAGCAAGAGATTGGCGCCAGGGGAGGAACTTTGCTCCGCGTGTGGCGGCACCGGCGTTGCGAAGGTGAGGCAGCAGCCCAAACCCGGGCGGCGCGTCTATCCTCCCAAATGCGGAAAATGCGGTGGCAGGGGGCGGATCCAGAAGAGGGGCGTCAAGAGGCTGGCCGAAGCGCGCAGCTATTGACGCGATCATGGATTGATTTCGATCAAGCGAAGGTCCGGCTTGCCGCCCTAGGCGTTGCCGCGGGGCATTTCGCGCGGCTGTCATCAGCCACCGTTCGAACGAGGTTATCATGCGTGTCCTTGGCTGGATGATGCTGGCGGGCGCGGCGATCCTGGCCGTCGCGCCGGCCGCCGCTCAGCGCTACGATCCCCGCTATCCGGTCTGCCTGCAGGTCTGGGAGTGGGGCGGCAGCAGCCACATGGATTGCAGCTTTACGTCATGGAATCAGTGCCGGGCAACGGCATCCGGACTCTCAGCCATGTGCCTGGACAATCCCTATTGGCCGCAGGCCCGTCAGCCCGGCCGCGGCGATCGCGGACGCGGCTACGGCTATTAGGTTGGATGCCGCATCCGTGCTGATACGGGACCGCAGCGCAGAGCGACGTCACGGCTCCTGCAAGGTCGGTGCGGAGCGCCGCGGCATCGCCGGCGCTTCGATCGCATCCTGCGGCGCGGCTCGAGCGGGAATGCGGATCGTGTGGATGAAGTGCCGGTCGGGATCTTGCGTGACTGCAGGGCTGAGCTCGACCCGCAGCGTGCCGACCATTCCGGGATCGGCATCAAAAGCCGGGCTGCCGGAAATCTGTGGCGTGAACAGAGGGCGCCCGAAGGCATCGCGCGGCTCTCCGGGATAGCCCGGCCGCACACTCAGCGTATGCACCTTCGGGAACATGTTTGGCGCGGCCGACGGCCTGTCCAGCGGCTCGGCGGCCTCGATCTGAACGGTCTGCAGTTTCAGGGGAATCGGCGGCTCGGCAGCCGCCAGGTTCAGGCCCGCAAGCAGGAACGACAGAACGGAGCGCGCAATGCGGCGCTCGACGCAGGGTGTGTGCAGCATCCGGCTCTCCAGGTCGACGACTGCAATAGCCTTCCAACTGGGGCGGTTTGTGGTGAGCCGCGTGACGGCTGTGTCAGGTTGGAGCAATTCTATCGATGGCTCAGGGCGTGCCGTCGAAAGGTCTCGATGCCTGTTCCCGGTGTGCCATTTCCGCAATTGATGTCGATCAAGCTGGCGCGCTTTCACTGCTGCGAGCGTTATAAATGCACATTGCCATGCGGCCGGACACAGCCGCTTTATCGAACGAGGCTTCCGATGCGCAGGCTCAGATGGGCGATCCTTGCGGCGGCGGCGATCCTGCCGGCTCTCCCGGCCGCCGCGCAACGCTACGACCCGAATTACCCGGTCTGCATGCAGGTCTGGACGCGCGACGGCAACACCATGAATTGCAGGTTCACCTCGTGGGATCAGTGCCGGGCGCTGGCGTCAGGATACTCGGCGATGTGCCTGGACAACCCCTATTGGTCGCAGCCGCGTCCAGCTTCACCGCGCGAGCGACAGCGGCGCCGGGCCTATTGAATCCGGCGCATGATCATGCCGAGCAGCGATGCTGCGACCCGACAATCACCAGCACCGGGCGTGGTGCGAGCTGCACGATGCGGTCGGCGCGGCTGCCGCGCAGCTCCCGCGGCGTGCGCGTGTCGGCAGCCGCGCCCGAAAAGCACACGCTCATTACAGCAAGACCTGTGCTATGAATTGCGCCGGCAAGCAGCGAACGCGCAGGTTGGCGGCCATGACTCCCGACGAACATGCATCGAGCGACGATCTCTGGCGACAGGTCCGCCGCGAGGCCGAGATGGCCGTGGCGGCTGATCCGGTGTTTGGCGGCCGGCTGGCCGCCGCAATTCTGGACCACGCCGATCTCGGCGGCGCAGTCGCGTTCCAGATCGGCGAGCGTCTCGGCAAGACCGAAGCGGAGCGGGCGCAGTTTGCGAGGATCGCCCGCGAGGCCTTCTTGGCCGCGCCAGGACTCGTCGAGGCGGCGAGCCGCGACCTCTCTGCGATCGCCATTCACGATCCGGCGGTGACGGAGCTGTTGGCGCCGCTGCTCAATTTCAAGGGTTTTGTCGCGCTGCAGGCCTTTCGGGTCTCGCACTGGCTGTGGACCAGCGACCGGACCGATCTCGCGCTGCTGCTGCAGAGCGAATCCGCCGACACGTTGCAGGTGAGCATCCATCCGTCGGTGCGGATCGGCACGGCCGTGTTTCTGGATCACGCCACCGCCATCGTCGTGGGCGCCTTCGCCGAGATCGGCGACGACGTGACGATCCTGCACAATGTCACCATCGGCCGGAAGGGCACGCCCGCCGTGCGCGCGCCGCGCATCGGCCGCGGCGTGTACCTCGCGGCGGGATCGACCATCCTCGGCGATATCGACGTCGGCGACTTCGCCAAGATCGGCGCCGGCGCGCTCGTCACCGGCGATGTGCCGGCCGGCTGCACCGCCGTCGGCGTGCCGGCGCGGCTGGTCAACTGCCCGGACGAGAGGATCGTGGCATAGACGCGCGCTTCAGGTAATCAGAAGGTTTAAAATCCTGTTGGGCGTGTAGGCTTTGCGGAGCCGCTAATGCTCTGGAAGCTTTCGGCGCACGGCCCACATGGCTTGGCTTGCTGTCGGCTCGCCCCGGTCGCGAATGACCCGATTCGGACATGGGCGACCTCAACGGCAGGCAAGATTGGTCTCGCAAAATACTCTGCGTCGCAAATGCGCCGTCGCGCCCGAGTGTCGCTGGTGAGACCGCGAGATCGCCGTTTGACGGTAATCTCGCCTTTGCCCATGCGTCATTGCGTGGCGCTTAGGCTGCTGCGACTGCACGCGGCCTGTGTAAGAGCCCAAGCGCCCTTATGAAAAGTTCTATTTCGGCGGCCGCGTCCCTGGGCGCACGATTGTCGAGAGAGGGATGCGGTCGCGCCAGCCATTGGTCGGCCAGGTCCGCGTTCCCGAACCGCTCCAGAGCGGCAGCCTCGAGCATCGCGATGCGCGCGTTCAGAGCTTCCGCCATTGGGTCGTAGCGACGGGATGCGGCAGCTTGCGGCAGATACCACGCGAGCGAAGCTCCCACCACGGCGGCAAACAACGTCGCCAGAGCGATGAAATCGGCGTTGCCCGCCACGGCGCCGCCGAGCGCCAGCCAAGCCAGCGTCGCCACCAGCCCGCACAGCGCCGTCACCACAGTCTGCGAACCGATCTCCCATGGTCGCCAGGGACGCCGCCCCAACTCCACGTTGTCGAGGTGGTAGCCATAGAACGCCCCCGTGGCTGCCGGAAGCAGTGCAAAGGGAGCCGTGCCCTTCGCCAGAGCGATCGTTGGCGGCTGAATAAACAGGCCCCACAGATACAAGATGACGTACCCGGTCAGCGCACAGCAGAGTGCGACTCGAATATAATTCGCTGCAATCGGTCGACGTTCTTGTCCCACAACCCCAAACCACCGTCCTGTGCGCAAGAACCTCGCGCGTGTCCAATCTGCAGTCACAATAGCGCAGCCGTGTACCAGCAGAGCCGAAAGCGACCAGATAAACGGCTGGACGCAATCTTTGGGAAAGTTGTCCGAAGGCTGCCAGATCCCGATGTATCCGACGGCCACCGCGACGAACGTAATCATGAACAAAGATCCGGTCATGACGGCGAGGCCGACGATGATCAGATCCTGATTGCCTGGCGGGGCCGCCGAAGGTGCGAGGGCAAATCCGAATGACCGGAACACGATATTGATATCCGCGGTGGGACTTGCCTTGAGGCGAACCGCACAGCCCAGCAGAATATAGAGCTTTCGCAATAGGCCGGTGATCGCTTTGTTCAGCTGATCGTTGTCGTAGAAGGGATTTCGCGCCTTCTCCTGGCGGTATTGCGCGATGGCTGCTTCCAAGGCTTGGCGCTCGGCCGCGATATTGTCGAGATCGGTCGCGTAACGATCCAGTATCTTGGCATCGAGGGCCTCGATCTCGCCGGCATTGCGACGCCGTCCCAGCTCATGGGAGAGGCAGCTGAGGCGCGCCCACCCGTGCTCGATAGACCCGCGCGGCGCTTCGAAGTCCGTCAACTCGATCCCCCGCATGGACGCAGATGCCAGCACAGGCGGTTGCGCGTATGAGGAAAATTCGAAATTGGAAGCCCGAAGCGTGTCGGCGACGGCGCGCGCGGCCGCCGGAATGTACGCGCGCTCATGCCAGAAAAGTCGGATGCGCCACTCAATGTCCTGAAGCCAGGGTAGATTGGATAAGACTCCTACCAGAAGCAGCGCAAATCCGATCGGCGCAACAGGCTTGAAGGGCGCCAAAGCCGGCGAAAGGTCAAGGAGGCGGGGTCCGATCACGGAAAGGAGGACGAGAATACCGGCCAGCGAGGCGATGTAGCCGATCAGCGCGCGAGAAAATTGCTCGGGCGTTGCGAGATATCTCGGCAGCAATTGCGCGGTGAGATCGGTTTCCACCCCGACGGTGGGTTCATCGAATTTCTTCATCGAAAGGAAGACGACAATGACCATCGCCAGCACGATGCAAACAAGGTTGGGGCCATCGAGCGGCAGCGAAAGTGCGAAAATGGGGTCTGAATTCATGACCGTTCCTCCCGAAGGACATGAAAGGGTCTGTCATTTTTGACATTTGCGATTGGGGCAGGGATTGTACTGGGCGAGTACGATTGGTGCGGTTGCCCCGTGGGCGCTAAGAACACCTGCGACGTTGGGGTCCATCGATGTGCCGGTTGTCGAGCACAGATTTCCGACTGCAATGGCCACGATGACCATAACGGGCGCAACAATGATGCTGGTCGAAAATTGGTGTTTCATGTCGGCCTCCCGCTCATCGGTTGAACGAGGCCCATGTAGCCGAGGCGACCCGAGCCTCGGCTGCATCTTCGATCCGTTTTGACCGTGAGGTGTGTGAGGTGGCTCACACGCGACGTAGATTTTATAATGCAGCGGATGGGGGGAGCCATGGGCCTCTACGCTGACCACGGCCTCTACCGCGGAGCGGTTCAGCGCAAGATCAAGATGACGTTATATGACATCGATAGAGGCTGTTTGCAGGTCCAACTTCCGTAGTTGGCCCCATCGCGAAATTATCTGCAACGCAAAGCTCGGTCGCTATCGCGGCACGGCCGACATCGACCAAGCACGCGCCTTTGCGCGTGCGGCGTGAGCTTGGCCACCTCAGAGAGCATTTCGGAGTGCAAGTACCTTGACGGAGCAGGTCATGCTGCCCGCGGGCGGAATCGATCGGTGGACGGATTGTTCGATGCCGGCCTCGCAACCGTGGGCGGTTCGACCACGCCCGGACCGCGTTCCGGCAGTTGAGAAGATCCATGGGCAACCATAGAACTAGGCAAGGTCTCTTACCGGAGCGCTCGTCACCGGCGATGTGCCGGCCGGCTGCACCGCCGTCGGCGTGCCGGCGCGGCTGGTCAACTGCCCGGAAGACAGGATCGCGGCTTAGCGCTTCGCCTGTGTGCATGCGGGGATTGTGGGCCAAATCAGTATGCGGGTTGTCGAATGGCTGCTTCTCAACCGCAGGCGGCTCAACTAAGATCGCAACCGCGCTCCCGGCAGTTGTGACGATCCATGGGCAACCGCAGAACTCGGAGACATCAGCTCGAAGGTCCGGGCCGCATGGGCCGCCGCGACCGCGACGGCATATCGAGGATCGAAAAGCTCGCGAACTGGTTCATCTGGGTGGTGACGGCGGTGATCGCGCTCGTCTTCGCGGGCCTGACACTGAAGGACATCCCGTTTGCGGCCATCTCGGACGCCAACCCCGCCTATGTCCAGGCCATCGTGCTCAGCATCTACGTCTGGTGCTGGGCGGTCGGAACCACATTCGACACCAGCATTCAGGGGTCGGTTTATCTGGTCGACCCCCATGGCGGTCGCCTGAGGGCCGGAAGCGTGATCGCGGTCCTCAGTCTTGCCGCCATCTCGATCGTACTTCTGCTCTTCCGCTCCGACGAGCCTCGTTTTGCGCTCGCGCTTCTTGTCTTCACCTCGCTCGACATCACGACGTGGCTCTATCTGCGCTTCGCCTTCCTGCCGCCGATCATCAAGGCAAGCCGCGAGAAACATGCGGCCGCGCCTCCCGACTATTACGGACAAATTCAACTCGATGTGGTGGTCTCGCAGATCATCGGAAATTGGAAATGGTGGCGAGAGGGTGCGCTGTTTGTGATCGTCATGCTGATTGTTGTCGTCGCGCTGTCGCCGCGGGTGAAGGATGCCCTCGCAGGCGCGCTCTATGTCCTAATTCCCGCAGTCGAGCCCAGCAAGGTCCGCGCGCTGATACCCGATCTGCTCCTGCTGCTGTTTGTGCTCGTCTCGGAGGTCTGGCACTTCGCGGTCCGGCTGCAGACCATGTTGACGCTCAAGCTCCTCGACAAACTCGAGGACCGCTTCAGCATTAGGCCGAGAGGACAGGGATAACCGGCTGACGGGCAAATTGAACATGCGTGCCATGCGCAAACTGCCCGTCGTGCCAAACTGCCGCAGTGGAGCTGTTCATATTTTCGGAAATAGACTTGACGTCTTCACAAAATCAGAAGTATTGTCGCGCCATCCCGCCTCGGCAAGAGGGGCGTATGCGCTATCGTCACGACACGTGAGGCGGGGATGCGATGGACGCGGGCGCGCGTGAGACGAACGCGCTTTTCGCGGACGACGAAGTCGTATGGTCCTGGCCTCCCGACGCTGAGGCTAAGCTTGCTGGCGTGACGAACGTTGCAAGCGACGGTGGCAATAAAGCCCGGTCACCGGGGAGAGTACGTATAAGGCGTAAAACCATCGCGCAGGGAAGGCTGGGTTTTCCGGCTGAACCTGTGGTTCCTTCCCCGTGCTTTTTTTATTGCACGGGGGCCATGGGTATCAGTCGATACCCGGCCTTCCCTGCGCCCTCTTCATGCGAGGGAGCGAACGACCATGCAGAATCCGGGCGTTTCAGCGCCGCGGGAACGCGATCGCTCGTTTCAATCAATCTCGTTGCCTCAAATGCGCGTGGTTTCACTGCTTGGACCAGGGACTCGTTCTGCCGTAGTCGGAGGTGACCTCGCCATGCAAAGCTTCAACTGCGCAGCCAGCCTCATCCTGGCCTTGCTTGTCCTGATGGTGGCCAGGCCTGGCCACGCGGATGACCGTCCGGACGGTTTTGCACTCGGCGTGACCGGCGGCGGCGATGCGCCGCCCGAGGTTCCGGCCAGCCCCGCCGAGCTCGCAAAAATTCTGTGCGACCGCACCGATGCGAACGGCCGCTGCATCGACGATACACCGCGGGTGATCCAGCTGGACCGGACCTTTGATTTCACCGGCACCGAAGGGATCGCCAGGGAACGCGGCTGTATCGTGCGTCAGTGTGCTCCGGGACAGGCCAGTGAGCTAGCGCTCGACGTGGCGGGGTTCTGCGGCCAGCGAACCGCCACCGACGTTTCCTACGACGAGGCCGGCCGCAAGCCGCTTCTCGTCGGCTCCAACAAGACGCTGATCGGGGTCGGCCGTAACGGTGCCATCAAGGGCAAGGGGCTTGCGATCAAGGGCGGTGTGCACAACGTCGTCATCCGCAACCTCACGATCTCGGACATCAATCCGCAGGTGGTGTGGGGCGGCGATGCGCTCACCATCGACGACGCCGATGGTGTCTGGATCGATCACGATGTGTTCGCCCGCATCGGCCGGCAGATGATCGTTACCGGCTTCGGCTCGGCCGCTCATGTCACGCTCTCGAACAACCTGTTCGACGGGCGCACGTCCTACAGCGCGTATTGCGACGGCCATCATTACTGGCTGATGCTGTTTTTGGGGGCGCACGACCAGATCACGGTGGCGCGCAACTGGATCCGCGGCACTTCTGGGCGCGGCCCGCATGCCGGCGGCATGCATGGCGCGGCGGTCGATGTCCATCTCGTCAACAATTATTTTCAGGACGTCACCGCCGAGGGGGCGGCCAACGCGCTCACCGCATCGGCGCATCTGTTGATGGAAGGCAATGCCTTCGCCGATGTGACGCATCCGGTCCACCGGCGTGGCGATGATCCCGGCGCGGTCTTTGCGCCGTTCGCCGCGTCAGGCGGCGCGACCGCCGCAGCATGCAAAACTTATTTGGGACGCGACTGCGTGGCCAATCAGGGAAACAATGGCGGCGCTGACCCGGAATCGCTCGACGTCGGGGCGCTCGCGGCGCTGGCGGCCCATGGCCGCCGCTATCTGCTCGCGCCGATGCCGGCATCGAAGGTGCCGGCGCACGTTACGACGGAAGCGGGCACAGGCCGCGTCCGCTGATGTTTGCGCCTGAATCGCTAAATCCCGAGGACCCAGACGGCGACAATCGCACCGATCACCGCCAGGCCGGAAATCGTCCAGCCTGCCGCATAGACCGCGCCTTCATTATCCGGCTGTTCCACCATCGAATCGCGCCAGTGGTTCATGGCAGCCTCCGATCGCCCCGCTGCTTTATGGGTAAGTCGTCCAGGATTCCCGGAGGTTCAAACAGCAGTTGTGCCGGCGTGGTTGCAAACGCCGGGCGTTTTTTCTTCAAATGCGAAGGTCTGCCCTCGCTGCGGTGCAGCGGGTGCGGTGTCGTTTTACCCGGCGGTCGCAAGCACGGCGTCGATCAGGGCCAAAAGTTCGGCGTCGCGGTTGTGCTCGCTTGCCGCGCGGTAGCGCGGTTCGGGATAGGCGGCGAGGTTGACGACGACCGTCTTCCGGGCCCGGTTGACATAGAGCCGCTGCCCGGAATGGCCCATCGCCAGCATCGCGCCATCGTCGCGCAGCCACCAGGAAAAACCGTAACCGGTCAGGCCCAGCGCCAGGCGGTGTTCATTCGCGGCGTCCACGGGCAGGTCGAAGGCGCGCGCGGCCATGGCATCGACCCAGCCGGCGGGCAGGATGCGGTGGCCGGCGGCCATGCCATCGTTTGCGATGAGAAGGCCGATCCGGCCGAGATCGCGCAGCGCCATGCCGGCGCGCGAGCCGGCGATCTCCTGGCCGTTCTCGGCATCGAGCGTGTAATAGCCGTCGAATTCCATGCCGCAGGGCTGCCAGATCGTGCGCGTCATGGTATCCGCGAGCGTCGTCCGCGTCGCCGCGGTCAGCACCGCGCCGAGCAGATAGGTGTCGCCGGTGTTGTAGCTCCACACCGTCCCGGGCGGATGCGCGCGGGACAAGGTTTTCAGGAGGTCGAGCACGCCGCCGGGCGTTTTTGCCGCGAGCAGCCGGCTGTATTGATTCACATGCGAAGAGCGGTCCGCATAATCCTCCAGCCACGCGACGCCCGACGACATGGTCAGGAGATGGCGGATGGTGACGCCGTCGTAGGCGCTGCCCCCGAGTTGCGGCAGGTGATCGGTGACGCGCTCGTCGACGCTCTTGAGAAATCCCTCCGCAATCGCTGCGCCCACCAGCATCGCCGTCATCGACTTGACCATCGACATCGTGCTCCAGCGATCGCCGGGCTGAAGGCCCAGGCCATAGCGCTCGAGCACGATCCGGCCATCCCTGATGACGAGGAGGCCGGCGATGGCGTTGCGGTCCATCAGTTGCGCGACCGTCCGCTCCTCGCCATCGCTTCGGTAGGTGAGCGTCAGCTCGCGCCCGCGGGGAATCGGAGAGGCGTGTTCGCCATGCCGGATGGCGCGGGTCGCAAACAGTTTTTCGACGATACGATAGCCATAGGCCTGCAGGCAGGGCGGCCAGAGCAGAAAATCGTCCGCATCAGGCAAATGCTGGCGCGGCTCGGCAGTCGCAAGATCGGTCGTCGCTTGATCCATGTTGATTCACCTGACGGCAGAAGGGGCTTTTCTGTATTCGACTGGCTGCCAATGTGCGCAAGCGTTCCGTCGCATGAAAAATCAAAGGGAATGGCAGGATTGAAAATCGCGCATGTACGTTCAGTCGCCGGCATGGAATGCTAAGGGTTGGCGCGGGACGCGTGGCTCGGCTTCGCAGGATGCAAAACAAGGCAACAGGGTGGATGACATCAGATGAAGGATTTCTTCGGCAAGATTGCCGTGATCACCGGCGGCGGGACGGGCATGGGCCGCGAGTTGGCGCGCCAGCTCACGGCCGAGGGCTGCAATGTGGCGATCTGCGACGTCTCGGAAGCGGCGATGGCCGAGACCAAGAGATTGTGCGAGACTGAGAGGCTGCCGCAGGGCCTGCGCGTCACCACCCATGTCGCCGACGTGTCGATCGAGGACCATCTAAGACGGTTCCGCGATGAACTCGCCGAGCAGCAGTCGACCGACAAAATCCATCTGTTGTTCAACAATGCCGGCATCGGCGGCGGCGGCAGCCTGTTCACCACGACGCGCGAGCAATGGGAGCGCACCTTCAACATCTGCTGGGGCGGTGTCTATCTGTCCGTGCGCACTTTTCTGCCGATGCTGGTCGCCGCCGACGAGGCGCATATCGTCAACACCTCCAGCGTCAACGGCTTTTGGGCCACGATCGGCCCCGGCGTGTCGCATACCGCCTACAGCGCCGCGAAATTCGCGGTGAAGGGATTTACCGAGGCGCTGATCAACGATCTCAGGCTCAACGCCCCGCACGTCAAATGCTCGGTCGTGATGCCCGGCCATATCGGCACGTCGATCATCTCCAACTCGCGCAAGGTGCAGAGCGGCACCGAGTCCGACCGGCTGAATGCCGACGACCTGGTGCTGTCGCGCCAGCGCCTGACCGCCATGGGCGTCGACACATCAGCGATGTCGGACGAGGACATCCAGGCGCTCGCCGCCGAGCGCGCGCGCAAATTTCTGGAGGAGGCGCCGACCACGGCGGCGCAGGCGGCCAGGATCATCCTCGATGGCGTCAGGGCTGAGCGCTGGCGCATCCTGGTCGGAGAGGATGCAAAACTGCTCGATGCGCGCGTGCGGCAGAACCCGGAACACGCCTATGATACGGAGTTCTTCGAGAGCTTTGCCAAAGAGGTCGGATGGCGGCTGGGGTAACGTTTTTGAATCACGAGTACCTGAGAATCGTCATTCCGGGCTCGCGTAGCGCGCGGCCCGGAATGACAGTGGAAACGAGGTTGTGACGCAGTAGGACGAATGATTCCGTTCGCGTACGTTGATCCAACCGAGGACTACCGCCGGTTCCAGTGAGGATCGCGCCGTCCACGATCCGAACTGATCAAATCAAGGTCCTCACATGGCGCAACTAACCCCCGTCCTCAGCCCGCACGGCGCGCTGCATCTAAAACCGTCTGATGAGGCCGAGGCCCTCGACGCGCAGCGCGAGTCCAGGATCGAACAGGCCTTTGCGCGCGGCGCCGGGCATGGGCTGCTGCAGCTCGGCTCGGAGGAGGTCGGCAGGGCGCTTCCGCCGCTGCTGGCGTATTGGCGCGATCTCGGGACGCGCTACATCACCGCCCTGTGCGCGCTGCCGGGTCTTAACGAGGCCTCGGTCAAGCCGGCCGTCGCTGCGCCCGGCGAGGGGGAGCTGGATACGCTGGCGGCGGCTGTGCCGCCGATGACCGGCGCGGAATATCTGACATCGGCTGTGCTCGCCGGCCTGTGGCGGCAGATCGATGTGGCCTGCGATGCGGAATTGGCCGCGGCAAAACTTTCCGTCCAGGAATTTTTGAAGAGCCGCAATCCGGCGTGGCACCTGGTCGGTCGCGTCCACTTCAACCTGGCCGAAAACAGGAGCGACGAAGAAGCACCATTCGCCTTTCTCGCGACCTATACGCCAAGACTGTCGGCGCAGGCCAAGGCGCAGCATCTGCCGCTCGGAAAGGCGCTGGCCGAATATGCCGGCGCAAAAAACCGGGAGCGGCTGTTGTCGCTCCTGCTGCCGGTGCAGCGCGCGGCCGAGCAGTGCGGCTGGCTGAAGACCATGGTCGATCGCGGCGAGATCTATCATCCGCTGCGCTGGACGGCGCAGAACGCGCTGCAATTGCTGAAGGATGCCGCGCTGCTGGAGGCCGCCGGTGTCGTGCTGCGCATGCCGGCGAGCTGGCGGATGAACCGGCCGGCGCGGCCGCAGGTGAAGGCAACGGTCGGCGCGAAGGCGCCGTCGCGACTGGGGCTGGACGGGCTGCTTGATTTTCGTGTGGACGTCACGCTCGATGGCGAGACGCTGTCGGCTGCGGAAATCAAGCGCCTGCTCGCGCAGTCGGAGGGGCTGGCGCTGGTCCGCGGCAAATGGGTCGAGATCGACCACGAGCGGTTGCGGCGGACACTCGATCAGTTTCAGGCGGTGGAGCGCCGGGCCGAGACCGAAGGGCTGTCGCTCGGCGAAGCCATGCGCCTGGCGTCCGGGGCGACGATTTCCAGTGATGGGGCCGTCGCCGATCCCGACTGGGGCCAGGCCATCGCCGGCCCCTGGCTCGCGGAAACATTGGCGCAACTGCGCCAGCCCGACGGCTCGCTGCGCGTCGGCAAGGTCGGCGCGCTGAACGGTACGCTGCGGCCCTATCAGGAGGTCGGGGTGCAGTGGCTGCATCTGCTCGCGCGATTAGGCCTCGGTGCCTGCCTCGCCGACGACATGGGCCTCGGCAAGACCATCCAGATCCTGTCGCTGCTGCTGGTGCTGCGGGAGCAGGCAGGCGAGGCGCGCAAGCCGTCGCTCCTGGTGGCGCCCGCGTCGCTGCTCGCGAACTGGGCCGCCGAGATCGCGCGCTTCGCGCCGACCTTGAGGGCGATCGTGGTCCATCCCTCGGCCATGGCGGCCGACGAACTGACGGCCGATCGCGCCGGCCGACCGGCGGATTTCGACCTCGCCATTACCAGCTACGCCTATCTCGCGCGCGTTCCATGGCTGACCGAAACCTCCTGGCGGCTGGCGATCCTGGACGAGGCGCAGGCGATCAAGAATCCCACCGCCAAGCAGACCAGGACCGTCAAGCAGTTGCGGGCGGATGCGCGCATCGCGCTGACGGGAACGCCGATCGAAAACCGGCTGGGCGACCTCTGGTCGATTTTTGACTTCATCAATCCGGGCCTGCTCGGCTCGTCAAAACAGTTTTCGTCCTATTCCAAGCAACTCGCGAGCAGCGAGGCGCCCAACCCCTACGCGCCGCTGCGCGCGCTGGTGCGACCCTACATTCTCCGCCGAATGAAGACCGACAGGAGCATCATTGCCGACCTGCCGGACAAAACCGAGGTGAAGGCGTTTTGCGCGCTGAGCCGCCGCCAGGCCGCGCTCTATCAGCAGGCCGTGGCTGACATCACCGCCCGGCTCGATGGCGCCGAAGGGATCGAGCGCAAAGGCCTGGTGCTGGCCCTCTTGATGCGGCTGAAGCAGATCTGCAACCATCCCTCGCAATGGCTCGGCGACGGCGCCTGGGCCGAGGAGGATTCTGGCAAGTTCGCCCGCCTGCGCGACATCACCGGCGAGATCGCCTCGCGCCAGGAAAAGGTTCTGGTCTTCACCCAGTTCAGGGAGACGACGGCGCCGCTCGCGGCGTTCCTCGGCTCGGTGTTCGGCCGCAGCGGCCTCATCCTGCACGGCGCGACACCCGTCGGCGAACGCAAGGACCTGGTGCGGCAGTTCCAGGAGGACGAGGATGTGCCGTTTTTCGTGCTATCGGTCAAGGCCGGCGGCGCGGGGCTCAACCTGACCGCGGCTTCGCATGTCGTTCATTTCGACCGCTGGTGGAATCCGGCTGTTGAAAACCAGGCCACGGACCGCGCATTCCGGATCGGGCAGACTAAGAATGTGCTGGTCCACAAGTTCGTTTGCCGCGGCACGGTCGAGGAGAAGATCGACCGGATGATCGAGGACAAGCGGCAACTGGCCGGGGATTTTCTCAGCGTCGGTGCGGAGGCCGTTTTGACCGAAATGAAGAACGACGAGCTCCTGAAGCTCGTCAGTCTCGATCTGGCGGCCGCCATGAAAGAAGGCTGATCGATGCGCGATTATGGATACGAATGGCCCGAATATGTCTCGGTCGCCGACAAGCGGCGGCAGGCCGAAAAGGAGCTGGCCAGGCTCAGGAAGCAGGGGCACGCGGCCGCGCCGGTGGTCGTTCAGGGCCAGAAGATCGTGAAAAATTTCTGGGGCCTGTCATGGTGCCGCAACCTCGAGCGCTACAGCGATTTTGCCAGCCGCCTGCCGCGCGGGCGCAGCTATGTGCGCAACGGCTGCGTCATCGACCTTCAGATCGCGAAGGGCAAGATCAAGGCCAAGGTCAGCGGCAGCGAGCTCTATGACGTCGCGATCACGATCGCTCCGGTCGCCGCAAAACACTGGCGGACCATCTGCACCGACTGCGCGGGCACGATCGATTCGCTGGTCGAACTGCTGCAGGGCCGGCTGGCGAAAAGCGTGATGGACCGGGTCTGCCGGGAGGGTGACGGCCTGTTCCCCGCGCCAAGTGAGATCAAGCTCGCGTGCAGCTGTCCGGACGGGGCCTACATGTGCAAGCATGTTGCCGCGACGCTCTATGGCGTCGGTGCGCGGCTCGACGAAGCGCCGCAATTGCTGTTTGCGCTGCGCGGCGTCGACGAGGGCGACCTGATCGCCGGCGCGGAGCAGGGTGGGATGGCGTCCAAGGCTGCGCCCGATTCGCGGATGGTGCTCGCCGGTGGCGACGTCGCCGCACTGTTCGGGCTCGACATGGCCGATGCGTCGGAGGCGCCTGTTGTTGCGGCGAAGCCGGCGAGGCAAACTCGTTCCGCGACGAAGGACGCGCCGCTTGCGAAACGCACGGCCCCGCCGCGAAACGAGCAACCCGTCAAGTCCGCGAGCGCGCGGAAGGGAAAGGCCGCCAAAGCCGCGGCTGGAAAGAAACGGGCAGCCAAGCGCTAGCCGGCGGGCTGGCCCGCCAACTGTTCATGGTCCTTGCTAGCGCGCCGTCACCCGATAGGCGAGGCGGGTGTGGCCCGGGCAATAGGGCAGGCCATCGACCGGAGGGTTGCCGCAGAAACAGAAATCCTCCGCCCCCGGCGTCGAGATCGGCCAGCGGCATTTTTCCTTCGACAGTTCGTACAGCGAGCAGGTGTGCCCGTTGTGGATCGGCGCGTCGGCAGCCGACGGCTTGGGCTCCGAACCGAGCACCCTGATGAGCTGCGCCCGGAAGCGCGGGACAGGGCTGCCGCCGCGTCCTTTGGCCGCCGCAGCCGCAGCGGCGGCCTTGCGCGGCGGAGCCTTGACCTTCTTGTCCCGCGTCAGATTGAGGCGGGTGAGCTTTCCGATCACCGCGTTGCGGCTGACCCCGATCTCCGCCGCGATCTGACGGCAGGACAGCCCCGCTTCGAAGTGCCTTTTCAGGAGCGCGACGCGCTCCGTGGTCCAGGTCTGGTGTGACGTCGGTTGTGGGCTCTGGTGTGACGTCGGTTGTGGGCTGTGGTGTGAAATGTGCTGTTGTTGGGCGGGCATGTGTGTCGGTTCCAAGCTTGATCTCGTGATGGATCGTCTTGGCCGTGATGTCTGCCGAACTGTCCGCGTATCCCTTTGCCTCGCGTTACGGCGTCTTGCCGTTGTCCCGGATCGAGAGCAGCCCGTCCTTGATCGCGAGCCGGATTCCTTCCTCGATCAGCGTCCTTGCGACGCCGGGAACGCTGGTACCGTGGGTGCCCTGTCTCACCAGTCTTTCCATGTACGCGATGGTCGAGAGGGCCAAGGTTACGGGAATGCGGTCAGTTTCGGCTTTTTCCGTGGCCATGCCAAAAACGCTATTCCTTAACGCGTGTACTGAAAAGTAACTTTTAAGACTCTATTGGGAATCCAATCAGTTGTATAGGCTGTTTCTCGTTTCTGGTTAAGGTGTTGTATTTGCATGCTAATTTTCGAATCGGCCAGAGGCCGCCGACTCAATGGGTCGGCAGGCGGGTCCGGCCGGCCTGTGGATTGTTAAGAAATCGGGGGAATCGGGTCTGCCGTCAGCCGTGTACGACCGACTTGGCGATCATGCAGTGGATGCCCTTGGAGCCGTTGACGGTCTGCGTCACCCTGAGGTCGGCGGCGAGGCTGCAGAGCGTATAGGCATCTTCGCGCGACAGGTTTCGTTTCTCGCCGAGCAGTTTGATCATGTCGCGCAGCGCCCGCACCACGCACTGGTCGAGATCGGGGTCCATCGCCATGGTCATGTAATGGGTCGGCGTTTCGGCGCGGGGATAGTCGAGCCCGAGATCCTTGCGCAGCGTCAGGCGGAAGCGGCCCTGCAGCGCGGTCTCGATGGCGGTGACGCAGACCTCGCCATCGCCCTGGACGCCGTGGCCGTCGCCGCAGGAAAACAGCGCCCCGCCCACGAACACCGGCAGATGGAGTTTTGCGCCGGCGCCGAGCTCCTTGTTGTCGAGGTTGCCGCCCATCGCGCGCGGGATCAGCGAGGTGATGCGGCCCCAGGCCGGCGGCGGCGCCACGCCCATCACGCCGAAGAACGGGGCCAGCGGCAGCTCCAGACCCCATGGCAGGTGCCCGACCATGCGCGTCGTGTCGAGCGGAATGTTGAGCGTGCGCCGCTCGTGGAAATCGTCGGGCAGGGTGCCGGCGAGCGGGCGAATCAAATTGTAGCCCCAGTCCTGCCGAAGCGTGACGTCGAGAATGTCGACCTCCAGCACATCGCCGGGCTCCGCGCCCCGGACCGCGACGGGCCCGGTCAGGATATGACCGGGCACCATGCGCTCGCTCCTCGCGTGGATGTCGAGAAGCTCGGGCGGTATGTGATACCGGGTCTGGTCCGGGAGCACGTCCGGCCCGCCGCTGACCGTATCGATCGTCACTTCGTCGCCGCTATCGACGATCAGAACCGGTTTCAGCCCGGCTTCGAAAAATCCCCAATGGCAGGTCTCGGGGCTGGCAGGCAGATGGTGATGTGACATTCCCCGGGCCTTCTGCGGTCGCCTCGATCGATGCGGAGCTTGGGTCCGCCATGCTCGCACAACGCCTGTCGTGAAGATAGGTGGAGACGTCGGGCGGTCCCATGTATGACGTTGCGCACGCAAGTACCCAGACGGAGACTTCAGCTTGTTCTTTGTCCTGTCCAAGACCGTCGGCATCATGCTGCTGCCGACCAATTTTCTGATCGCACTCGGCACTCTCGGTCTTGTCCTGCTTGTCACGCGCTTCGCATCGCTCGGGCGCAGATTGATGGTCGTTTCGATCGCGCTGCTCGCGATTTTCGGCTTCTCGCCGCTTGGCAACTTCCTGCTCTATCCACTGGAGCACCGCTTTGGGCCGTGGCAGACGAAGGACGCGCAAGGTCGCGTGGACGGCATCGTGGTTTTGGGCGGATCGGTCGATCCCGACCTTTCGGTCACCCATCAGGTCCCCATCGTCAGAACCGCCGCTGACCGCATCATCGCCGCAGCGGCGCTCGCGCGCCGCTTTCCGAATGCACGCATCCTGTTCACCGGCGGCAGCGCGAATCTGATCTCGAACGACGCGCGGGAGGCCGACTATGCCGTGGAGATTTTCGAGAGTCTCGGCATCGAAAAGTCGCGGCTGATCATCGAGCGTGCCTCGCGCAACACCTACGAGAACGCGGTCTTTTCCAAGGCGCTGGTCGCGCCGAAACCCGGCGAGCATTGGCTCTTGGTCACCTCGGCGTTTCACATGCCGCGCTCGGTCGGCCTGTTCCGCAAGGTCGGTTTTGCGGTCGAGCCCTATCCCGTCGACTGGCGGGTCGGCGGACCCGACGACCTTTTGTCCTTCACCGGCTTGTCCGGCGAAGGCCTCGCTCGAACCGACACGGCGGTGCGCGAATGGATCGGCCTCGTCGCCTACCGGCTGAGGGGTCGGATCGACGACCTGTTTCCCGGCCCGTAGAAGGGCTGACATATTCTACGGCCCCAGCACTATCGCTTTTGTCGCGCGAACGTCTCGCAGGCGACGTCGGTGGCGTCATTCCGATTCAAGCATGTCAAACAGCGGATGCGCGTCGGCGTCCTCGGCGCGCCTGAACGCCCGAGCTTTGCCCAAGTCCGTCCTCTCGCGAATTGAGAGGGCGCAGGGAATGCCGGGTGACGGCCTCACCCATGGCCCGCCTGCAATAAAAAACGCAGGCGGCAGGTACCACAGGTTAAGCCGGATCATCCGGCATTCCCTGCGCGACAGTGTTACGGCTTATAGCGCGCTCTCCCCGGGAACCGGGCTTTCTTGCTCCCGTCGCCTCGCGTTTTCGTATCCGCGAAGCTTGGCCTCAGCGTCGGGAGGCCAGGACCACACGCCTTCGCCGTCCGCACTGGTGATGCTCGTCTCGCACCACCACCGCGTCCATCGCATCCCAGCCTCAACGTCCGTGACGACGCGTACGCCCCTCTCATCGAGGCGGGACGGCGGGAGAAAAGCACATTATTCTGTAAAACGGAAGTGAAATTTTTGGCGCGACATCGGATTTCCGATTTGTCTTTGAATTGCCTTGAGAAATTTCGATTTTTCAGAAGTGCAATTTTCGACATTGCGAGCGTCTCGAAGACGAGAAACGTGCCCAAGCGGGCGAATCAATCGGGCCACATCCGGCTCAGCCTTTGCCTGCCACCATAAATGATGCGGCTTTCGGATCGGGCCGCGACAGTCGGATGATCGGATTTTCTCCGCAGCACATAAACGGCTGCAAGCGGCGGTCGCGGGATGTCTACTATTCCGTCGCTGTCAACGGATAAGCAGACCTCCGGCGAACGGATCGCCACCGCTGCTTTGTGACCCAAAGCCCAACATGGCAGCAGCTGCAACGTAGAGCAAGTCGAACGCGTCGGTGGGATTTGACTGATCTTCGAGATCGCGCCGGTCGACGGCCCGGCCGATCACGGACAAGCCGTCCATCACCTGCCCGAGACATCGGCCTCCAGCAAAACGCGTGCAACGGGATAACGCCAGTCGTTCTTCGAGTTGTCGGCAGCGGCATCGACCGCTGCCACCACGACCGCGCCAATGAGCCCGCCGCCGGAACCACTGGCAAGCCGGGTCGCGCGCGTGGCGTCAAAAGGCGCCACCGTTACCATGCGCTTTTGGAAGCCGGGCTTCTGGCAGGTCACCGCAAGCGTGCTCGACTGACCGCGATAAAGCGGCACGCGCACCTTCGCCGGGCTCGTCATGGTTGCGGAGAAACCGGTCGCTGCGAGCGAGCACGCAGCCCCATCCATCTCTACCTCGCCGTGGTCGGAATTCTGAAAAGTCCGCACTTCCACAAGCTGGTCACCGGCAAATTCGGGCACACTTGAATCCGTTCGGCGCTTCGTCTCGTAGACATCGATCCCGCGACTGCCCGTGCTCGACCTGATGTCGGTCACACTGTTGACTGCAAGCGGCGCAGCACACCCTCCGAGACAACACGCTGCAATGACGGCTAGCCCCGTGACGAGCCGGCGTACACAGTCCATTTGAGCCCCCACGGCACATTAACTATCGTTAATTCAGCGGTAGCAGGGTCCTATCTGACGAGCAATGCTGCAAGCCTCGAGGGAGCTTGAGCGACCATCAAAAAACGGACTGCGTTGCAGTCAGGACACAGTCGCTCCCGGCACCTCCGCGGGCGATCGCCAGCAAACGGGAGTTCACGGTCTTCGACATGGTGCCGTTGCCGCCGCGACCTTCCTCGCGATTCGGGTAGAGCTGAAGATCTGCAAACCGGCGACGAGTTGCGAGCTCAGCGCAGGGAAATGACTCGCGTCCAAAACTGAGAATAGCCCTTCCTGTTGGATTGCCTGATACTGACGAATTCGGCATCCGGGCCGCAAAGACGTGCAGCGTGTCTCCATTCACGCCCGTAGTTGATGGCCGCTTGAATAGGTGACATCATCATGAGCATGGGTTTCGACCGCAAACCGCAGGTACGCCGGACGCCGCCGCCGTCGGAAAGTGTCGTTGCGAGCTGGTACGAGAACGCCAGTTTACTCGATAGCTACAGCATTGCCTTGAGTGCAGCGGAACAGTCGAGCATGCGCGAGCTGGCGACGCGGACGCTCGTCAATCCACCGGCGTGGCAAAAGGCGTTGATCGCGCTGCGCGACGCCATGGTTACGCCCTTTGGCGTCAAAACCTCCGATACGGTCAGGACGTCCCGGGACAGCCATGAACGGGTGGACTTCTTCCCGGTGCACTGGGAGGGCAAGGACGAAATCGTGCTCGGTACGGATGACCGACACCTGGACTTCCGGCTATCTCTGCTCCGACGCCATTCTCCGACAGGCACGTTGCTCATCGCGACGACCGTCGTGCATACGCACAATGCCTTGGGCTTCACCTATCTCAACGCGATCAGGCCTTTTCATCACCTCGTGGTCAGGGCCAACCTGGCACGCTGTGCACAAACACAACTGCAGTAGAGCCATACCGACCGCAGCGCCACGGCGACGTTCCAGACTTTGCCGGGCGCCACCGTCACGACCAACGGCGCGCAGCCTTCGGCTAACGCCGCACTGCTGTTGCTCGGCGGGGAGATGGCTTGGCACAACGGCTGGACGCTCGCAGCCAACTTCGATGGCGAGTTCTCGCGCACGACTGCCGGCTACGCCGGCAAGGGCAGCGTACGCTATACTTGGTAAGGGTCATCTATGATGGCCGCTCTGGCCCATCGGCGACCTCCAACGATGTCCGATGTCCGCAGTTTCTGCGCTGCTCGAGATGAGCGGACATCCGGAGCGCTTGAACCAAGTGCCTGATCTACGAGCCCACGTCGCTAATCATGCTCATAGCCGTAGACCTCGGGCAGGATGAAGAACGCCGCCAGCAGGCCGATCAGCGGAAAGATGGCGACGAACAGCGTGGCGTTGGCCTGGCCGATCGCGGCGAACAGCGAGGGAAACAGGAAGATCGCCAGGAATGACGGCAGCTTGACGAACATATAGGCGAATCCGCTGGCGGTGCCGCGATATTCGGGCTTTGCCACCATGGTTGGAATGGTCATGCAGTTCGACGCGCTCCAATAGTGGCCCCACAGCATGCCGGCGGCGGCGAGCGGCAGGACATATTTGTGGCCGGTGTAGAGCGCGGCGGCGGCGATCAGGAGGGAGACGAAGACGATCGAAAAGCCTGCAATGCTGATGCCGCGGTGACCGATTTTTGGCGTGAGCAGCGGTCCGACCCAGCCGGACACCGCCGCAAGCGAGAACAGCGCCATGGTGACGAGGTTGTTGCCGAGAACTGTGGAGACACCGACCATCGCGAACAGCACCGGGAGATAGAACGCGAAGGTCGAGAACTCGCTGGCCTGGCAGAAGCAGGCGATCCAACCATAGAGCGTTGCGCGCCAGCGGATATCGTCGGTGCGCAGATCGGCGAGAAAGGCGGTCGGCCGCGGCTTTGGCAGCGTGACGTCCTCGTTCGGCAGCATGTCCAGATTGTCGTTGTACATCTCTCGCGCGACCTGCTTTGCCTCGCGAAAACGGCCCTGCTGCACCAGCCACACGGCGGTCTCCGGCACGTCGTGACGCATGACCAGGATGATCAGCGCGGGCAGGGCGCCGAGGCCGAGCGTGACGCGCCAGACCGTCTCGTGGTCGAGCTCGAGCACCAGAAAGACCGCGATCACTGCGAGCGTCAGCACCTCGCCGACCGCGAACATGAACTGCCAGCGGTTGCCCATGACCTCGCGGTCGCCCTTGGCCATGGATTCCATGATGTAGGTGTAGCCGGTCGAGATGTCGCTGCCGAGCGGCACGCCGAGCAGGAAGCGGATCACGATCAGCCAGCCGACGGTCGGCACGAAAGCCTGTGCCAGCGCGAGGATGATGAACATCACCATCGTGACCAGAAACATCACGCGGCGGCCGATCTTGTCGGACAGCCAGCCGCCGATCAGGGCGCCGACCAGCGCGCCGCCCTGTGTGCCCGCCGCGGCAAGCCCGAGCATGAACGGGTCCGGGTTATATTGCTCGCGGATGAAGATCAGCACGAAGGCGATGGAATAGAGATCCCAGGCCTCGACCAGGATCGAGGCCATCATCAGCCAGCCGACCTTGTTGCCCTTCGGGCTGTAGTTGCGGATCAGATAGCGCACCGCATTCTGGATGGCGGTGTGCTCTTGCGGCAGTGCAATGGTCGACATGACGTTTCCTCCCGTCTTCCCCATTCAACTTATGTTCCGGGCAATGGTTCGATACTGCAGTCCAGCAGGCTCGGATCGATGCCGGATTCCATCTCCTCGAACATCCGATCCATGAAATCGATCAGCGCGTCGCTGGCCTTGACCGCGCGATCGGCGCGCCGGTTCGCGATAGCGTTCAGGATCGAAAGATGACAGCCAATCGTGCCGGCGAGATCGGCGTGTCCGGGCAGTTGGCGGTGGTAGATGTAGCCGATGCGGCGATAGATCGTGTGCAGCGGCCGCAGCGTATGGACGAGGAACGGCTCGCCGGCGGCGGCCAGCACCAGCGCATCGATGCGGCGGTCGAGCGTGTTGAACGCATCGATGGTGAGCGTGTCATGCCGCTCCTGCAGCGCGCGCTCGATATGAAGCGCCTGGTTGCGGTGCGAGAGGCTGGCGCGCTCCGCGGCCAGGCGGATGACGAAGCGTTCCATGTCGCGGCGCAGGCCGAGCAGCATGCGTTCGCGCGCCAGATCAATCGGGGCGACCTGGAGGCCGTGACGGGGGCGGATGATGATCAGCGTGTCGGCCGCGAGCCGGTTGACGGCATTGTGCACGGGCGTGCGGCCGAAGCCGGTCAGGTTCTGCAGTTCCTGCACGGTGAGGAACTGTCCTGGCCGGAGCTCGCAATTGACCAGCCGGTCCTCGATGCGCTGGTAGGCAAGCTCGAAGAAATTGACCCGGTTGCGCCGGCCCGCGGCGCTCGCGTCGTCGTGGCGCACCAGTTCGAGGGCGCCCTTGCGCCGTGCCATTCGTCCTCCCCGCGGCCGCTTCGCTTCAAGCCGCTTATTCTTGCATTGGTGTGATCCAATAAGACATATTGTGATATATTACAAGAGCGCGTAATGGCGTGGACCGCGAACGGCCGCCGGCCAGGGCGGCTTGATCAACAAAAACAGCGCGAACAGGGAGGATGGCAGCCGTGAAGATCACGTCGATCGAAACTTTGCGCACCGACGAATTCGCCAATGTGCTGTGGGTTCGCCTGCACACCGATGCGGGCCCGATCGGCCTCGGCGAAACTTTTTATGGCGCGGGCGCCGTGGAAGCCCAGATCCACGACACCTTTGCCGGGCGGCTGCTCGGCCGCGATCCGCTCCGCATCGAGGCGATCCATCGCGATCTGCTCAACCTGCCGATGGCGCAGTCCTCAACCGGCGTCGAGTATCGCGCCGCCTCCGCGATCGACATCGCGCTCTGGGACCTCTTTGGCAAGGTCTGCGGCCAGCCCGTGCACCAGATGCTCGGCGGTCTCTGCCGCGACAGGCAGCGCATCTACAACACCTGCGCGGGCACCCGATATGTGCGCTCCACCAACATCCGGCCGGTGTCGAACTGGAGCATCAGTGAGGGCGATGGCGCCTACGAGGATCTCGACGCCTTCATGAATCGCGCCGATGCGCTCGCCGAAAGCCTGCTCGAGAGCGGTATTTCCGCGATGAAGATCTGGCCGTTCGATCCGCCGGCGCAGGACAATCAGGGCCTGTTCATTTCTTCTGCGCAGATGAAAAAGGCGGTCGAGCCGTTCGAGAAAATCCGCAAGGCGGTCGGCGACAGGATGGAGATCATGGTCGAGTTCCACTCGCTGTGGAATCTGCCGACCGCCAAGCAGATCGCGCGCGTGCTGGAGGACTACCAGCCGACCTGGTACGAGGACCCGATCCGCATGAACTCGCCCCAGGCGCTCGCCGAATACGCCCAGTCGACCGATGTGTGGGTGTGCGCCAGCGAGACGCTGGGCTCCCGCTATCCCTACAAGGACATGCTCGACCGCGACGCCATGCATGTCGTGATGGCCGACCTGTGCTGGACCGGCGGGTTGACCGAGGGACGCAAGATCGCCGCGATGGCCGAGACCTACCATCGGCCCTTTGCGCCACACGATTGCATTGGTCCGGTCGGCTTCATCGCCGCCATCCACATGTCGTTCAGCCAGCCCAACACGCTGATCCAGGAATCGGTCCGGGCCTTCTACAAGGGCTGGTACAACGAGCTTGTCACCACCATGCCCGTGATCAAGGATGGCTATGTCTATCCGATGGAGGGCGTGGGCCTTGGCGTCGACCTGAAGCCTGCGGTATTCGAACGCTCCGATCTCACTGTCCGCCGCACCAACATTTGAGGATTTTCCATGTCGACCAGCCTGTTCGATCTCACCGGCCGCACCGCGCTGGTCACCGGCTCCTCGCGCGGCCTCGGCCGCGCCATCGCCGAGGGAATGGCCAGGGCCGGCGCGCGGATCGTGATCAACGGGACCGATCCGGCGCGCGTCGAAGCCGCGGTCGCCGAGTTTCGTTCAGCCGGCCATGCCGCGGAAGGCGCAGCCTTCGACGTGACCGACGAGGCGGCGGTCGTTGCCGCCTTCGAGCGTCTCGATGCCAGCGGGGTCGCCGTCGATATCCTGGTCAACAATGCCGGGATCCAGATGCGCAAGCCGCTGGTGGAATTTACCAGCGCCGAATGGCGCAAGGTGATCGAGACCAACCTGACCAGCGCCTTCATCATCGGCCGCGAGGCGGCGAGGCGCATGATCGCGCGGGGGCGGGGCAAGATCATCAATATCGGCTCGCTGGCGAGCGAACTGGCGCGCCCGACGATTGCGCCTTATACCGCGGCCAAGGGCGGCATCAAGAACCTGACGCGATCGATGGCGGTCGAGTGGGCGCAAAGCGGCATCCAGGCCAACGCCATCGGTCCGGGATACATGCTGACCGACATGAACCAGGCGCTGATGAACAATACGGATTTCAACAACTGGCTGATGTCGCGCGTCCCGTCAAAACGCTGGGGACGGCCGGATGAGCTGGTCGGCGCCGCGATCTTCTTGGGCTCGTCGGCATCCGATTACGTCAACGGCCAGATCATCTATGTCGATGGCGGCATGCTTGCTGCGATGTGATCGCCATCGTTACCTGAATATAGCCAACGGGAGACCTTCATGCGCGCCGTCGTCATCCACGCACCAAAGGATCTGCGGATCGACAGTTTTGACGACAAGGCGCCGACCGCCGGCGAGGTCCGCGTCAGGATAGCTGCCGGCGGCATCTGCGGGTCCGATCTTCATTATTATCACGACGGCGGCTTCGGCACGGTCCGGATCAAACAGCCGATGGCGCTGGGGCACGAGATCGCGGGCGTGGTCGCGGACGTCGGGGCCGGCGTCTCGCACCTTGCAGCGGGAACGCGCGTCGCCGTCAATCCGAGCCGCCCCTGCGGCGTCTGCGTTCACTGCGTGGAGGGGATGCGCAACCAGTGTCTCGACATGCGCTTCATGGGGAGCGCAATGCGCATGCCGCACGTGCAGGGCGGTTTTCGCGAATACGTCACTGTGGATGCCTCGCAGGCGGTGCCGATCGCGGCGTCGCTGTCGCTTGCCGAAGCGGCGATGGCCGAGCCCCTGTCGGTCTGCCTGCATGCCGCGAAACAGGCGGGCCCGCTGCTCGGCAAGCGCGTGCTGGTCACCGGCTGCGGGCCGATCGGCGCGCTGATGGTTGTCGTGGCCCGCTACGGTGGTGCGGCCGAGATCGTGGTCACCGACATCGCCGACGCGCCGCTCGCTGTCGCGCGAAAACTCGGCGCGAGCCATGCGATCAATGTCGCGAAGGAGGCGAAAGCGCTCGACCCCTGGCGTGCGGGCAAGGGTATGTTCGACGTGCTGTTCGAGGCGTCCGGCAATCAGGCGGCGCTGGTCTCCGCGCTCGAGCTGATGCGGCCGGGCGCCGTCATGGTGCAGGTCGGAATTGGCGGCGAGATGACGCTTCCGATCAACACCATCGTGGCCAAGGAGCTGCAGCTGCGCGGCACGTTCCGCTTCGATCCGGAGTTCGAACTGGCCGTCCGCCTGATGGGCGATGGCCTGCTCGACGTCAAGCCGCTGATCTCGGCCTCGCTGCCCTATCAATCAGCCGTCGAGGCGTTTGAGCTCGCCACCGACCGTTCGAAATCGATGAAGGTCCAGCTGACGTTCTAAGAATCGCCGAGACTAGCCGTCCCCCGGGAAACCGTCTAACAAGCTGGCCTGGATCGAGGCGCCGGCATGAGCCGGCGCGGGGAGTTTGACGCCATGCAACAACAGCTGCCGCAGGAGGCATGGGACTTCAACAGCATCGTCGCGGACCTCAACAATCTGCTGCGGCTGAAGACCACGGTGACCGGGATCAAGATGTTCGCCCGGGTGGAGGACATGGAGGCGATCCCGAAAATCAGGCGCCCCAACTCGGTTCATACCACCGACCAGATCGTCAGCATGGCCTCGCGGCTCGGCTGGACGGTCGGCATCACCGGCGAGGACCTCGTCGGGGCGCAGTGCCGCGCCGTGATCGGGCTTGGACCGCAGGATGAAAAATGGCGCGCCGGGGAGAATTACGTCGGCGTATGGCACGGCACGGCCGAGGATGCGCGCAAGCGCCAGGAGGCGCTCGACGTGGTGCCATCAGGACAATATCAGGCGATGGCCGCGAGTCCGCTCGCCAGCGGCCGGCTCAATCCGCCCGACATCTGCCTCGTCTATGCGACGCCGGGACAGATGATCATCCTGATCAACGGGCTGCAATATGTCGGCTACAAGAAGTTCGAATGGGGCGTCGTCGGCGAAACGGCGTGCGCGGATTCATGGGGCCGGGCGCTCAAGACCGGCGAGCCCTCGCTTTCGCTGCCGTGTTTTGCCGAGCGGCGCTATGGCGGGGTGCCGGACGAGGAAATGCTGATGGCGCTCAAGGTGGAGCACCTTGCCAAGGCGATCGCCGGCATGAAGCAGCTCGCCAGGAACGGCCTGCGCTATCCGATCGCGCCCTATGGCATCCAGAACGACGTCCGCGCCGGCATGAGCGTGTCGTACGGGAAGAAGTAGCATATGAAATCATCATCGAAATTCGACATCATTGTCTACGGCGCGACCGGATTCACTGGCCAGCTCGTCGTGGAATATCTCGCGACCCGGTACCGTGGCGATGATGAGCTGAAATGGGCCATGGCGGGGCGCAGCCTCGACAAGCTCGCCGGCGTTCGCGACGCCATCGGTGCGCCGGCCGGCACGCCCTTGATTGTCGCCGACGCCTCCGATTCGACCTCGCTGCAGGCGATGATCGATCAGACCAGGCTGGTCATCTCGACGGTCGGGCCTTATCAGCTTTACGGCAATGAACTGGTGGCTGCCTGTGCGGGCTCGGGCACCGATTATATCGATCTCTGCGGCGAACCGGTCTGGATGCGGCAGATGATCGACAAGCATGAAGCGGCCGCAAAGGCCAGCGGTGCGCGCATCGTGTTTTCCTGCGGCTTCGACTCCGTGCCGTTCGAACTCGGGACGTTCTACGTGCAGGAGGAGGCCAAACGCGTGTTCGGCGCCCCGGCGGCCCGCGTCAAGGGACGGGTGCGGGCCATGCGCGGCACACTCTCGGGCGGGACCGCCGCAAGTGCCAAGGCCACTTTCGATGCGGTCGCCAAGGACCTCAGTCTGGTGGCCATCCTGAATGATCCGTTTGCTCTGACGCCCGGCTTTGCTGGCGCGAAGCAGCCGCGCGGCAACAAGCCGGCTTACGAGGAGGATTTGCAGTCGTGGACCGCCCCATTCATGATGGCGCTGATCAACACGCGCAACGTCCACCGCTCAAACATGCTGATGGGATTCCCTTACGGAAAGGAATTCGTCTATGACGAGATGGTGCTCACAGGTCCGGGCGAGAAGGGTGAAGCCAACGCGCGCAAGGTGATGGCCGCCAACACGGAAAAGACCGGTCCGAACGCGCCCAAGCCGGGCGAGGGACCCTCGAAGGAGGAGCGCGAGAACGGTCTGTATGATCTGCTTTATGTCGCCGTTGCTCCCGACGGCCGCCAGGTTCGCGCATCGGTCAAGGGCGACCGCGATCCCGGCTATGGCTCGACGTCGAAGATGATCTCGGAATGCGCGATCTGCCTGCTGCGTGACGCGCCCGACGTGCCGGCCGGTTTCTGGACCCCGGGCGCGGCGATGCAGCACAAGCTGATCAAGCGGCTCGTCGATCATGCCGGCCTGACATTTGCGGTGGAGCAGTAACCGTACTGACATCATAGCCATAGATCCAGTCCCATCCCCTCGCATTGAACGGCATCATCACCTTGATCATGCGGTCGCGGATCCAGGCGCCGGCCGGGCTGAACTCGCGCTTCTGGTTGCCGTTGCGGCGTGCCAGCGCCACGATGCGCTCGGCGCGAGGCCGGCGTTCAGCTTCGAAGTTTTGGAACGCGATGCCGATCTCCGGCTCGCTCTGAAGCGCGCAGGCGAGCCTGTAGGCGTCCTCGAGCGCGATCGAAGCGCCCTGGCCGGCATGGGGGCTGGTGGCATGGGCGGCGTCGCCGATCAGCAGCGTCCGGCCGCGCGACCAGGTCGGCAGCGTGGCGACATCGAGCGTTGCGGTCACGACGACCTCCTCCAGGGCGTCGATCAACTGCGGAATCGGATCGTGCCAGCCGGCGTGAAAGCCGTGCAGGTGTTTTCGCAGCGCCGCCTGATCCATCGCACGGAACGTTGCGGCGTCGAGGCCATGGGCCGGCTGGGTGCTCCAGCACATCGCGCCATCTTGGAGTTCGGGGCTGCAATAGCCGTAACCGAAGAAGCCGCTTCGTCCAAACGTCATCGCGAGGCTCGGGCCGACGCCGGCCGCCTCCAGCAGCGACCGCGGCACGAACCCGCCAAAGCCGACGAGGCCGGTGTCGAAGGGTTTTGGCGCATCTGGCACAACATGGTCGCGTACGGCCGAGTGCACGCCGTCGGCGCCGATCAGGATATCGCCTTCGGCGCTCGATCCGTCGGTGAAATGCGCAACGATCGGCTGGTCCGGCCTGTCCTCGATGCGCGCGAGCCGCTTCTCGAAATACAGTTCGACGTTCGAGGACCAGGCCTTCTCGATGATGGTTTCGTTCAGCACGGCCCGGCGCAGGCTTACCGCGGGTTGGCCGAAGCGCTCTGCCATGTTGCGGTTCACCGAGCCGAGAGCCGCGCCGGATTGCGCGTAGAAGTCGATCGATTGGCAGATCGCGCCGCGACGGATCAGATCGGGCGCGAGGCCGGCTTCGGCCAGCACATGCATGCCGTTCGGTGCGATCTGAAGTCCGCCGCCGACGCCGGTCGAATGCGGCCAGGCCTCGAAAACCTGGACCTCCATGCCGGTGCGCCGCAGCAGCATGGCGGCGACGGGCCCGGCGATGCCGGCGCCGATGATGAGGGCCTTGCGGGGGCGCTGGGTCACGGCTTGCTCCTGTGTTCGGTGGGATGCTAAGAAATCACGGCATCTAATTATCTTAGATGCTAAGATATATATCGACTAAGATAATGGATCGGCCTTGTCAAGAGTGAAATCGCGCGCCGCGCTGCTGCAGGACCTGGAGAACGCGATGCGAAAGGCCTCCGCGCAGGGAGCCATGTTCGCAAAAGCCGTTGCCGATCGCGCCGGCATCTCCAGCTCCGACATGGACTGCATGGATTTCCTCAACATCGAGGGCCGCATGACCGCGGGCCGTCTCGCGGAACTGACGGGACTGACCAGCGGCGCCATCACCGGCGTGATCGACCGGCTCGAGAAGGCCGGCTTCGTGCGTCGCGAGCGGGACGAGAGCGACCGGCGCAAGGTGTTCATCGTCCCGGTGCCGGAACGGATCATGGAGATCGGGCGCCTCTATGAGGCCATGCAACGCGCCATGCACAGGCAGAGCGAGGGCTACAGCGACGCCGAGCTCAAATTGTTGTTGCGCTACGCGACCGAGAGCTATCAGTCGATCCTTGGAGCGACGAACGAGCTGAAGGCCATGATCGAGGCCTCGCCCAAGGCAAAGCCTGTGGGGGTCAAGAGGTCTCCGCGGGCGCCGTGAGCGGCCGGGCCGCCTGCAGCCTGTACGGCTGCGCCGCGGCGAACATGCCCCACATCATCCCCAGCATCATGAAAAAGTGTCGCCAGTGGTCGGTATCGATGATGAAGCTTTCTCCCACCGTGCCGAGGAACGCCGCGAAAATTGCGAGATAGGCGCGCTGCCAGGGCACGCGGACGAAGACATGGCGAAAGCCTGTCATGACCGTGAGAAAGACCAGCGCCGGATAACAGACGCCCGACAGCCAGCCGCCTGACATGAAGGCGTTCAGGTAGGAATTGTGCGTGTCCTCGGGAAAATAGTGGTGGAACTGCAGCGGGCCGATGCCGAACGGCAGGTCGAGCGCCATGTCGGCGCCGAGAATGTGCCTGCCGAAGCGTCCAAACCGGCCTTCGTCATAGCTCTGGTCAAAACTGGCGCGCTGCCGAAACATGTCGGCGACGGAATCGAAGGACGTCAGTACCGCGATCAGCGCGACGGCGAGGAGCGCTGCGACCAGCGTCATGGTCACGATGCGCGAGCGCTCCTTGCTTGACCGCGCGGTCATGACCATCAGCGCCAGCATGAAAGCGGAAGTCAGGATCAGACCGCCCCAGGCGGCGCGGGAGAACGCCAGCAGGATCGCGAGCGACATGATGCCGAATGCCATCGTGGCGCGGAACGCCTTGCCGAGGGGCGCGGTCACCACGCTCTGCAGCACGAAGAGCGAAGGAAGGACCAGGAAGGCGCCGAGCACGTTCGGATCCTTGAAGGTGCCTCGCGCGCGCCCGTAAAGGGTCAGGAGATCGTAGCCGCCGGGTACCAGGTTGAGATACCCGGCTACCGCGGCCAGCGCCGCAATGACTGCGCCCGTGACCAGCCCCCGACGCAGCATGTCGAGCCGCGCGGCGGTATCCTCGGCCACGACCATCGCGAAGAAGATCACGGTGAACGCCATGTACCAGGAGGTGGCGATCCAGCTGGCGATGAGAGAATCCTCGAGCAGCGGGATAGCAGCGATGCTGTAGCCGGCATTGAGCGCGACCAGCAGCAGAATGAGCGGCATGAACAACAGCCGCAGCCGCAGGCCGGTCGCGACGAAGATCGCGGCCGCCGTGAGCGTCGTCACCTCGTAGGGGCTCGGCTCGATGAACACGATCGCGCCGGATGCGCCCACGAGCCAGACCAGGGCGCGCTGCAACGCAAGCACGCCCGGCGGCGCAGTTGCCGCTGAAGGGATTGCTGTCGCCGTCGCATGCGCCATCACACACTTACTCTACGCAACTCACGCCATGCGATGACAGCTAATACGCGTTCTCGCTCTTGGTCATCAGCGCGACCGGTGTTTTCAGGAGAATGAAGAGATCAAGCAGCACCGACCAGTTCTCGATGTAATAGAGGTCGAACTCGACGCGTTTCTGGATCTTCTCTTCATTGTCGATTTCGCCGCGCCAGCCGTTGATCTGCGCCCAGCCGGTGATGCCCGGTTTGACGCGATGGCGCGCGAAATAGCCGTCCACCGCCTCGTCGAACAGGCGGCTCTGCAGCTTGCCCTGCACCGCATGCGGGCGCGGTCCGACCAGTGACAGATTGCCCTTGAAGACCACGTTGAAGAGCTGCGGCAGCTCGTCGAGGCTGGTCTTGCGGATGAAGCGGCCGACGCGGGTGACGCGCGGATCGTTTTTCGTCACGACCTTGGCCGCAAGCGGATCGGCCTGGTCGTGATAGAGCGAGCGGAACTTGAACACGTCGATGCGCTCATTGTTGAAGCCGAAGCGCTTTTGGCGGAACAGAACCGGCCCGCGGCTGTCGAGCTTGATCGCGAGCGCGACCAGCGCCATGACAGGCAAGGCCATCAGCAGGACGATGCCGCCGACGACACGGTCGAACAGCCACTTCATCACCAGGTCCCAGTCGGTGATCGGCGCCTCGAACACGTCGAGCGTCGGCACCTCGCCGAGATACGAGTAGGAGCGGGGGCGGAAGCGCAGCTTGTTGGTGTGTGCGGACAGGCGGATGTCGACCGGCAACACCCAGAGCTTCTTCAGCATCTCGAGGATGCGCGTCTCCGCCGAGATCGGCAACGCGAACAGCACGAGATCGACCCGGGTGCGGCGGGCGAACTCGACGATGTCGTCGACCTTGCCGAGTTTTGGGCTGCCGGCGCAGGTTTCCAGCGCGCGGGTGTCGTTGCGATCATCGAACACGCCGAGCACGTGGATGTCCGAATCGTCCTGGTCCTTCAGCGCACGGACCAGGCGTTCGCCGTTCTCATCCGAGCCGACGATGATGGTGCGGCGGTCGAGCCGGCCCTGACGGGCCCAGCCGCGCACCAGGGTGCGCAGGAACAGGCGTTCGCCAACCAGCATCGCGAGCCCGATCACGAAGAAGGCCGAGAGCCACAGGCGGGAGATCTCGCCGCCGAGCTTTGCAAAGAACGATGCGCCGATGAAGAGCAGGAACACGAAAGTCCAGGCAGAAATCATGCGCGTCATCTGCCGGAGCTGGCCGCGAAAGACCTGGACCTGATAGATGTCGGCGGCCTGGAAGCAGATCACGGCGGCCGCAGTCACCCCGAGGATGGCCGCGATGTATTCCCAGTGGAAGCCGCTCAAGGGAACGACATAGGCAAGGTACAGCGCGATGCCGGTGAGGCTGATCAGCGCAAAATCGGCGAGGCGCGCGACGCCGGCGATGACGATCGGCGAATAGGCATTGGCAACTTTCTGATTGGTGACGGCGAGCGCCGCCGGCGACAGTCTGCGCCGCCGCTCAACCGGCGGACCGCCGGCCGGCGCAGTTGCGGCGGCGCTGGCCGCGGCATTCAGCATCGCGCGTGCGTTGATCTGTTCCACGGTCGCCCACGTTCCCTTCCGGCCACCACCTTGGCGTGTATTTTGCCTCAGGCGATATTCCCCCGCCTTCCGGAATAACCGAGATTTCGGAACAAACCCTTACTCGCGGTCAAGGAAGGTTAATGATTGGCAAAGGCGTCGCGATAGCCCTTCATCACCCCTTCGACCATCGCCTTCTGGGAGAAGTGCAGGAAGATCCGCTCACGAAGCGCCTTGGCGCGCTCTTGCGTGGCGGTGGGATTGTCCAGTGCGCTCTCGATCGCGTCGGCGATCGCGCCCGCCGTGTTCGGCGCAAACAGCGCGTCGCTGTGCGGGCCAAAGATCTCGGGGATGCCGCCGACGTCGGCCGCGATCATCGGGATACCCGCGGCACCGGCTTCGATCACGACATAGGGCATGGAATCGCCGCGGGAAGGCACCACCAGCACCTTGCCTTTCGAAAAGCCATAGCGCGCCTTGACGTGACCAATGAAGCGCACGGAATGGGTGAGGCCGAGCCGCTCGACCTGGGCCTCAAGCGCAGCCATTTCCTCGCCGTCGCCGGCCAAAGTGAGCGTAACCGGCTTGCCGTCGGCATGCAGCCGCGCCACCGCATCGACCAGGAGATCCGCGCCCTTGATATGTCGGAACTCGCCGACATAGACGATGTCGGAGGCATCCTCGGCCCTGGTGAGGGGATCAAACTCGTTGGCCGTGACGCCGTTGAAGACGCAGCGCACCAGACCCCGCGGGGTGCCGACGAGGCGCTGATAGGTGTCTCGTGCAAATGCGCTTTCGAACAGGAAAAGGTCGGTCCTGTTCATCAGCGCGCGCTCGATGCGGCTGTAGACCGCGCCGGGCAACGTATTGGGTGCGAAATGCAGCGAGCCGCCGTGCGGCGTATAGACGCGAATGACGTCGTCGCTGCGCCGTCTCATGCGAAAGAGCACCCCGGCCTTGGCGCCGTGGCCGTGCAGCACGTCGGGCCTAAGTTCCCCGATCAGGCGCGCGAACCTCCGCCAGACCATGAGATCGCTGGGACCCGGCTCGCGCCTGATGGCAAAGCGGTGGACGCCGAGCCTCAGTCGCGGCGCGATCTCGGCCAGCGCCGCGGCGGCTCGCTCGCCGCCGGTGAGCGTGTCGGCGACGATGCCGACCTGATGGCCGCGATCGATCTGGCCGTTGGCGAGATCGAGGATGTGACGGAAAATACCGCCGACCGGCGTGCGTACCGCGTGCAGGATTCTGAGCGGCTGATCCGGAGCAGGGGGCATGTCAGAACCCGCGTCCGCGGGTGCGCGCGGTATTGCTGGTACCGAATGACGGGCGGTCGCGCGACAGGTCGACGATGGGATCGCGTGCGTGCATGGAGAATCCTGAACGGAAATGTCGATTCGGATTAGCGGTAATCATGATTAACAAAGCATGACCTTGTCGACCGGGAACCTCCGGATTTTCCAGGCCAGCGCACAGGAGATTAACCCAGCAGCAACCTTAATGGAGTGTAATCGCAACGGCTGAGCTTGGTGGAAAGTGGCGTTCCGCGGGGGAGTATGATGCGTTTTGCGTTCTGGCGTAAGGGCAAGGAAGAGGCGCAGGACGAACCGGTTGTGGCATCGCCTGCGCCCGTCCCTGTGGAGCCGGCGATCGCTGTGGAGTCCGCTGGTGACCTGGATTTGCGCGTGCTGGGCCGGGCACTGGCCCGCAGGCGAAACCTGATCATCTTTCCGACCCTGCTGGTCCTGGTCGCCTCGCTCGCCGCGGTCAATCTCATCACGCCGCGTTACAAATCCGAAGCCCGCATCCTGATCGACGGGCGCGAGAACGTCTTTCTGCGGCCAAGCGGCGAGCGCAACGAGGAACGCGTTGCGCTCGATGCGGAGGCGGTGACGAGCCAGGTCCAGCTCGTATTGTCGCGCGATCTTGCCCGCGAGGTCATCAAGAAGAACGGTCTTGCCGAGCTTCCGGAATTCGATCCGGTGCTGCGCGGCTTTTCGCCGCTGCGCTCGGTGCTGGCGCTGTTCGGGATCGGGCGCGATCCGTTCCTGATGACGCCGGAAGAGCGCGTCATGGACGCCTATTTCGAGCGTCTCACCGCCTATGCGGTCGACAAGTCGCGCGTCATCGTCGTGGAGTTCCAGTCGCGCGATCCCGAACTCGCCGTGCGCGTCGCCAATTCGATCGCCGACTTCTATCTGGTCCTGCAGCAGAATGCGCGCCAGCAGCAGGCCAAGTCCGCCAGCCAATGGCTGGCGGGGGAGATCGACAGCCTGCGCCACAAGGTCGCGGAGGCGGAATCGCGGGTCGAGGATTTCCGGTCGAAATCGAGCTTGTTCGTCGGCACCAACAACACCACGCTCTCCAATCAGCAGATGGGCGAGCTCAACACCCAATTGAACAACGCGCGCGCGCTGAAATCGGATGCGGAGAGCAAGGCGCGGCTGATTCGTGAGATGCTGGAGAGCGGCAAGCCGATCGAGGCCTCCGAGGTGCTCAATTCCGAGCTGATGCGCCGGCTGTCCGAGCAGCGCGTCACGTTGCGTGCGCAACTGGCCGAGCAGTCGTCGACCTTGCTCGACAACCATCCGCGCATCAAGGAATTGAAGGCGCAGCTCGCCGATCTCGATCGCCAGATCCGCGACGAGGCCGGCAAGATCTCGCGTTCCCTCGACAACGACGCCCGCATCGCCGGCGGCAGGGTCGATGGCCTGACCGCGAGCCTCGATCAACTGAAAAAGCTCGCCAGCTCGTCGAACGGCCAGGACGTCCAGCTGCGGGCGCTGGAACGCGAGGCCAAGGCGCAGCGCGACCTCCTCGAATCGTATCTGGCCAAATACCGCGAAGCCAACACGCGCGAGACCATCGACGCCGCGCCGGCGGAGGGCCGCATCATTTCCCGCGCGATCGTCTCAAATACGCCGGCCTATCCGAAAAAGCTGCCGATTGTCCTGATCGCGACGCTGGTCACGCTGCTGCTGAGCGCCGGCCTTGTCGCCACCAGTGAGCTGCTGCGGACGGGGGGCCCCGGTGCAGCGGCTGCTGCCGTGGTCCCCGCCGTCACCCGCGTGGCGAAGGCGAAGCCGGCGGATATCGCCGAGGAACCGGAGCCGGAGCTCGAGCCGGCCACGCCGGAGCCCGTCGCGACGCTGGCCGAAATCGAACAGCTCGCAAGGGATCTTGGCGAAGCCGGCGAGGCGGCGCGCAAGATCACCGTGCTCGGCAACACCTCGGCCGAGAGCATCGCGCTGACGGCGCTGACGCTCGCCCGCCTGATGGCGCGGCAGGCGCGGGTCGTGGTCGTCGACCTCTCCGGCCTGTCGCCGACGATCGCCGCGGTCTCGGTCGATACCAGCGCGCCGGGGCTCGCCGAACTCGCGCAGGGCGAGGCCTCGTTTTCCGACATCATCACCAAGGACCGGTTGTCGTCGATCCACCTCGTCTGCGCCGGCCGTCCGGGTTTTGACCGCTCGCTGCTGCAGTCGCCGCGGCTGACGCTTGCGATCGATGCGCTGCGGCGCGTCTATGATCATGTCGTGCTCGACGCCGGCACCGCATCCGACCTGCCGGCGGAGCTTCTGAGCACCGACGCCCGCGCCGTCGTGGTGACCGAGCCGTCGCTGGAGCAGGGCGCGCGCACCCAGATCGGGGAAAAGCTGAAAGCGGTCGGTTTTGCCGAGGTCGCGATGCTGGACAGGCCCGCCCAGCCTGTCGATGCGATCGAAACCGGTCCGCGCGTGGTCGCGGCCTGACAGCGCCTATTCCTCCTTCGCCTCCGCCTGATGCAGCGCGCCGCGCAGCCGCTGCGCGAGGCGGAACAGCGTCCTGCTTTGCTTGACCCGATGCTTGGCCCGCGCCATCGTGGACATCGCGGCCGCCGCCACGGCGCCGCGCGCCGTCAGCGGGACAAAGCTGTCAAAGATCGCCTCGTCGTCCTTGCAGAACAGGCGCTTGTAGTCATCCGATCCGATCCCGAGATCGAGCGCTCGGTAGCCGCGCCCGGCGTAGTGATCGATGATGTTGCGCATCAGGATCAGGCCTGGGCTGAAGCGCGCGTGCTCCGACAGCGTGTAGGTGTTGAACATCATCGAGTAGCGATGGCCGTCGGCGACGCCGGCAAACAGCGCGATGACCTCCTCGTCGCAACTGAGCGCATGGATATCGATGACCCGGTTGCCGCCCGGAAGCCGCGCCATGCAGGCCTCGCGGATGAACGCTTCGACGCCGGTCTCCGCGAACACATTCGGCAGCTTCTGCTCCACCATCCGCAGCGGCTTGACGCGAAAGAACCAGTCGAGCAGGCCGGTGATCTCGCTATCATCAGAGGCGACGAAATAGCGATAGCCCGGCAGCGCCTGCAGCTTGCGCTCCTTGCCGCGCAGCCGCCTGCGGAACGAGTTGCTCAGGAGCTGTGCGCCGGGCGCCATCGGCAGCACCGGACAGGCATTGACAGAGGGCTGGCGCGGAAGCAGGGCGAACGGGTTAGCCTTCTCCTGCCAGCAGAGCGGCTGCTGGGTCAGTACCAGCAGATCGGCGTCGCCGCGCTCGCGCCAGCGCGCGATCAGCGTCGCGATATCAGAGGCCGTGGCGTCGCGCGCAAAAGGAGCATCCCAGAGCGGCATGTTGAAGGTCGAATGCTTGCCGCCCATGAACGAAGCGACGCTGACTCCGAACTGCCGCCGCAGCGTCAGCGGCAACAGCATCAGCGGCCGCTTTTCGCCGTCATGGGCGACCACGATGAAGGGCTGCGCATTCTCGGCCTGGCCGACCCGGCATTGCCAGGGATTGAGGAAATCGAAGCGCTGATAGGGTGTCGCGAACGGCGTGCCGGCTTCGAATGTGCGCCACACCCGTTCTGCGGCAGCGAGCTCGGTGATGACCTCGATGCCCGCGATGCGGCTCGCCTGCGACCGCACCGGCGCAGCTGCGGTCGGGCGATCGATTGCGGCGGCCAATGTCATCGCAAAATCCGTCTTAAGAGAAAAAATACTTTTGGAGCCAGGTGACCTTTGCAAAGAAATGTCAACAAAGGGTAATGAGGTCCGTGGTGGGAGAGGGCAGGCGATTTGGCGTCCGACAGCAGCTGGTTTGAGAGTTTTCGGCTCGAACTCGCCTATTTCAGCGGCCGCGCCTTTTGGCGCGGCAGCGGCGCTGGTGCGATCCTGCGGTTCGAGCGGGTGCGCCCGCCGCGCCCGGACCGTTTCCAGCCGCTTAAATTCCGCGAGATCAGCCCAAAATTCCTCGATCGCACGATCCGCGCGCTGAAGCGTTGGCGCTACGACATCGTCGGCATGGACGAGGCCTGCCGGCGTGCGGTGACCATGCCGCAGCGCCGCCGCTTCGCCTGCCTGACCTTTGACGGCGCTTCGAAGGACTTCGTCACGCACGCCCATCCGGTGCTGTCGCACCACCGCGTCCCCTACACGATCTACGTGCCGACCGCGTTCCCGGATGGCGTGGGCGAGGCGTGGTGGCTCGCGCTGGAGGAGATCATCGCGCGCGAAATCCGCATCAGCCTGACGATCGACCATGACGACCGGCATTTCATCGTGCGTACGGCGGCCGAGAAGAGCGAACTGTTTACTTTGCTCCACGGCTGGCTGCGTGGGCTGGCCCCTGGCGACCGCTCGGTCGCGATCAGGGACCTCTGCAGCCGCTATTCGGTCGACCTGAAAACCCTGTCGCACGAAGCTTCGATGGACTGGGCTGATCTGGCAAAACTCGCGGCCGATCCGAACGCCACGATTGGAAGTGCGACGGTCGACTATCCCGTGCTGTCGACCATGAAGGATGCGGACGCGCTGCGCCAGATCACGATGGGAAAGCGCGTCGCCGAGACCGCGTTCCACCGCGAGGTCCGGCATTTTGCGTTTCCGTTCGGCGATCCCGACAGCTTTCGCCGCGCCCATGTCGTCATGGCGGAGGAGGCGGGCTTTTTTAGCGCGGTCTCGACCATTCCCGGCATCGTGGACGCCGAGGGCCGCACCAATCTTCATGCGCTGCCGCGCATCGCCTGGGACGGTCGTCGCCGCTCGCTGCGCGCCATGCGCGTGCTGCTGTCCGGCGTCACTTTTGCGGCGGTGAAGCCGACGCGCGCGAACGTCTAATTCGATTGGATCGAGCCTTCGCCGCGAAGGACGTGTGCTCCCTCTCCCCGTCGGGGAGAGGGTTGGGGTGAGTGGGCGCGCGCTCGACAATTATTCTCCGGCTTGCCGGCCGTAAAGGCCCCTCACCTAACCTCTCCCCGGAGGAGAGAGGAAATTTTCGGTGTCACATCCGGAAAACGCCGAAGCTCGTCTTGGGAATGGGGGCGTTGAGGGATGCCGAGATCGAGAGGCCGAGGACGCGGCGCGTCTCCGCGGGGTCGATGATGCCGTCGTCCCAGAGCCGCGCGCTCGCGTAATAGGGATGGCCCTGCTCCTCGTATTGCGCGCGGATCGGCGACTTGAATTTCTCCTCCTCGGCCTCGCTCCACTTCTGGCCGCGCGCCTCGAGATTGTCGCGCCGCACCGTCGCAAGCACGTTCGCGGCCTGCTCGCCGCCCATCACCGAGATGCGCGCGCCCGGCCACATGTAGAGGAAGCGCGGCCCATAGGCACGTCCGCACATGCCGTAATTCCCCGCACCGAAGCTGCCGCCGACGATTACCGTGAATTTGGGCACGCTCGCGCAGGCGACCGCCGTCACCATCTTGGCGCCGTCCTTGGCGATGCCGCCGGCTTCGTATTTGCGTCCAACCATGAAGCCCGCGATGTTCTGCAGGAAGATCAAGGGCACGCCGCGCTGGCAGCAGAGCTCGATGAAATGTGCGCCCTTGAGCGCGCTCTCGGAGAAGAGGATGCCGTTGTTGGCGACGATCCCCACGGGATACCCCCAGATGCGCGCGAAGCCCGTCACCAGCGTCTCGCCATAGAGGCGCTTGAACTCCTCGAACTCGCTGCCGTCGACGAGCCGCGCGATCACCTCGCGGGCATCGGTCGGACGGCGCGGA
>Ga0335071_10000133_pt1 | contig 87770 bp, 70 predicted proteins | sample Lox_Sample_15_FD_206724 | JGI IMG/M metagenome (GOLD analysis project Ga0335071, IMG submission 206724) | Soil microbial communities from Loxahatchee National Wildlife Refuge, Florida, United States - Lox_Sample_1.5 | ecosystem: Environmental > Terrestrial > Soil > Wetlands | place: USA... | reverse complement strand
TCGAGCCCGAACGCGGCAAAGCTGGCGGCCGCGAGCTCACCCGCGGCAATCTCGCGCGATGGCTCGCTGACCCCAAGGAACTTCAAGGCGGTATCGAGTCGCGCGACGAGGTCGGACGGTACATCTGCGTCCATGCCTTCGATCGTCCAGCGGCCCGCCCGGCGCCGCAACGCGACTGTATCGGCGCCCGAGCGAATGTCGACGCGTTCAACCTCGCTCGGCGCGATGGCGAGCAGGCCTTTCGGCGCGGACGACAGCTTGCCGGGCAAGCGCGGCCATTGCCCCGAAAAAGCCAGGGCCAGCAGAAGCGCCAGCAGCACGCCGATGCCGACCGGCATCTTCCATCGCATGGCCGCTGTCAACGCCGCCTCCACCACATTGCGACGCCAAGAAGAGCCGTGCCGAGCGGCAACAACAACTCGAGCAGGATGAACGTGTCGCGCATCTGCGCGCTCGTCAGCACGATTTCAGGCAAACTGTAGCTCCGTGGCGCGATGTTCGGCGACGCGTCATCCTCGGCAAGCCAGCGCATGATGGCGACGGAGAGCTCACCATTCGAGGCATAGGGGAAGTACTCGTTGGTCGCGAACTTGCTGGTCCCAGATATCACGAGACGAAAGGGCTTGCCGGATGACGCTCCGGGAAAGTCGCCTTCGAGCGCCACTGCGAGCGCCTGGGCGCCATGCTCAACTTCAGCGGGCGCCGGTCCGCCGGACGCGACCGTGATGCCGCCGGCGGCCGAAGGCGGCCGCAAATAGCTGTCCTGGCTGCTGGCGGCAAGGACGCTGATCTTGACCACCGCCGGCGGCGCGGTGAGGCGGATCGGCCGCGCCTGCGCAAACACGGTGAGCGCGAGACGCGCCGTGATCGGATGCGGCGGATAATAAGGCACCGCAACCTTGTCGGCATCGGTGCGAAAATGATTCAGCGGATCGATGACGATAGCCGGCTCGCTCGACATGCCCAGCGGGGTCAGCAAGCGAGTTTGCAGGTCAGGCGAAACGGGAAACAGCGGATCGATCAACATCACGAGCCGTCCGCCGTTTCCGAGATAGTCGGCCAGCAGATCCGCTTCGCCCGCGACCAGCGCGGTTCGCGGACCGATCTCGGCAACCACGGTGCAGTCGGCCGGGATGGCGCTTGCGGTCGCCATGACCAGCGGGCGCATCTCGAAGCCAATCTCGTCCAGCGCCAGTTGAAGCCGGTCGAGCTGCTCGGGTTCGGCGACCAGCACATCGCCGGCGCCCGGCGTATCATGCCCCCTCAGGGTCTCGACGTGGCTGAAATGGTAATGGCCCGGCATCGGGCGGAAGGTCTCGCCATGGCCGGTCACGAAGCAGATCGTCTCGGCGTGCTGCCTGAGGACGCGCAGCGTCGCGTAGCCGAGGCGCGCGGCGTCAGTGACGTTTTCAACCAGCACCTTGCGCTCGCCGGCCTGCAGCACTGCCGTATTGTAGGAATGCACGCCGATGTCGCGCGCAAGGCCCGGCTCCTTGTCGATGTCGATCGCGCGAAACATCAGCAGCGGGTGGTTGCGGGCCGCGATCTCGACCATGTCCCGCACAGCGCGCGCATTGGGGTCGCCGGCGTTGTAAAAATAGGTCAGCGCAAGCGGCGACCGCAGCCCGTCGACCACGTCGGCGAGTTGCTGCGGAGGGGTGTTCAGCCCTTCGCGCGTCGCGTCGAAATGCACATCATGGCGATAGAGGGCGACATTGGCGGCGATCACGGCGCCCAGCGCACCGCAGACGATCAGCGCGTTGGCGGCCCAGGCCTTCGGCCGCGATCCGCGCCCGCGCAGCGGCAGACGCATGGCGAGCGCGAACAGCGTCAGTAGCGCGAGCAGCCAGGCTGCGAACAACAGGCTGTTCGCGACGTCATCGCCAAATCCGGCGAAGCCGAGCGCGCCGAACAGCAACGCAGCGGCAATCAGCGTGGCGACGACCAGATCGGATCGGCTAAGCCGCGGCATCGATCCTCCTACCGCCGCGCCAGCGCACGCACGCTGAGCAGCAGCATCAGCAGCGTGACGCTGAGGAAGAAGCCGACATCCGAGAGATAGACCGAGCCGACCGCAAAGGGGCGGAAATGCACCGCCAGCGACAGGTTGACCACCAGCGTGTCCGCCGGGCTCGGCAGCAGCCAGCCGAAATTGTCGATGATCCACAGCAGCAGGAACACGCCGAGCGAGCCCAGTGCCGCGATCACCTGGCTCTCCGTGAGCGCCGATGCCAACAGGCCGGTGGCCACGAGGGCCGATCCGAACAACAGCAGGCCGAGATAGCCGCTATAGATCGGACCAAAATCCGGATCGCCGAACCAGGCCAGCGTCGCGGCGTAGCAGGCGGAAAGCAGCAGCATGACCCCGATCAGGCTCATGCTGGCGAGATATTTTGCCAGCACGATCGCGACCTCCGAGACCGGCGAGGTCAGCAATATCTCCATGGTCCGCAGCTTTCGCTCCTCCGCCAGCAGCCGCATGGTGATCAGCGGCGCGGTCAGCATGAACAGCACGAACATCTGGAAGAAGAGGTGCACCATGCTGGGCTGATGGCTGATGAACAAGGTGAGCGTAAAACTGTAGCCCATGATGAGCAGGAACACGGTCATCACGGCGTAGGCGATCGGCGAGGAAAACAGCGCCATCTCCTCCTTGCGCAGCATGATCGCAAAACTTCTCATGCGGCCTCCCGCGGCGAGCGCCGCGTCAGGTCAAGAAACACGCGCTCGAGATCCGGACGGCCTTCAGCAAGTTCCGAGACAGCGACGCCTGCGCCGACCAGCGCCGCTAAAATGTCGGCGGCGAAAGACGCACGCGGCTCACCCCGGATCAGATAATGCTTCGTTCCCGCGCCGGCATCTGCTTCGGCGGAGACGTCGCCCACCCCGTCGATGGCGGAGACGATGTTGCGGACAGTCGCCTCCGGCGCTCTCGCCGCAAGCCGTAAAATCGTCTCTTCCGTCTTCTCCTTCAGCGCGTCGTCGGTCAAGAGCCTGCCATCGAGCAGGATCATGACCCTTGATGCGATCTTCTCGATCTCGGGCAGGATGTGCGAGGCGATCAGCACGGTGTGGCTTCCCGCGAGCGAACGAATCAGATCGCGGACGCCGATGACCTGGTGCGGGTCGAGCCCGCTGGTCGGCTCATCGAGCACCAGAACCTGCGGATCGCCCAACAGGGCCTGCGCAATCGAGACGCGCTGGCGGAAGCCGCGGGACAGCTTGCCGGTCAACAACGTCATCACGCCGGCGAGGTCCAGCCGCTCCGCAGCCTCCCCAACCGCACGCCGCAGCGACGCGCCGCGCAGTCCCTTGAGCTCTGCCATGAAGCGCAGGAACTCGCCTACCCGCATGTGGTCATAGAGCGGCGCGTCTTCGGGGACATAGCTGATGGCGCGGCGAACCGCGAGCGAAGCGGCCACGACATCATGGCCCGCGACCTCGACATGGCCGGCGCTCGGCACGAGATATCCGGTCAACATGCGGAAGATGGTGCTCTTGCCCGAACCATTGGGCCCGAGCAGACCGACGATCTCGCCGCGTTCGATGGCAAAGGATACATCCGCGACCGCGCGACGCGGGCCGTACCATTTGGTGACATGCTGCGCCAGCACGAGCGGTGACATTGATACGGTCCAGACGCGCGAACGACGGCGCACCGCCGGAACCGATCCCGGGCACAAGGCCCGGGATCGGGAACGGTTTTGGGCGCGCGGTTCGGTTACTCGTAGAATTCGGGCGAGTGCTTGTGCGCCTTGTAAACGTCCGGATCGTGCGCGTAGATGATGTCGCCGCCCTCGGCGTCGCGCACCCGCTTCACCCAGGCATAGGCATCGAGCATGCCGACCGGATCATAGACGCTGCCGACGCTCGGCAGGATGTTCTTGTCGAGATTCTCCTGCAGATAGACCGCGTCGCTGGTCAGCACGACCGTTCCGGTCTTCGGCAGGCGTACGACCAGGATCTGGCTGCCAGGCGTGTGCGAGACGGCGCGATGGATGTAGACGCTGTTGTCCCCGAACAGGTCGAGATCGCCATCGAGCTCGATGGTCTTGTATTTGCTCGCCATCGGGCCGCCGATGCTGTTGCGCAGCATGGCAAAATCGTCGGTGATGAAGAAGGTCGCGTAGCCGGGCGCCGGCCAGAATGCGTTCCTGATCTCGTCGCGCTGATAGACAAAGGTCGAGTCGAGGAATTTTCCGATATTGCCGGCATGGTCGACATGGAAATGCCCGAGCACGACGTATTTGATGTCGGACGGCTTGACGTTGATCTTGCTCAGCTGGGTATCGATGGCGATGTCGGGCGAACGGCCGGGGTCGAGCGCCTTGACGAACGGTCCCCAATAGTCGGGATTGTCGATGATCTTGTCGTTGTTGCCGCAGTCGAACAGCACGTCTCCCTTGGGATGGCGGATCAGGAAGAAGCCCACGGGGATCTGGACCTTGCCGCTGGCGCCGTTCTGGATCAGCGATTTGTCGAGATTGAGCGCGCCGGAGCTGAAGACGTAGAGCTTCATCTCTTTCGGCGGCTCCGCCGCCAATGCACCGGCGGTCATGATAAACAGCCCCGCGCTCAAGGCGCCAAGGACTTTTCCGCAGCGCAGCAGCATGTCGTCCTCCCTGTCTGTTCTGAGAATATTTTTGCCGACAGCATACCATTACCACAGATTGCAGCGCCTGTGCAGGCACCTGGGGGCTGCCGCGCAAAAATTCCGCGGTCGGCGAGCCACCTGACGATTTCCGCAAACAGCTGCGGCGCAAACATCACGTCATCCGTCGCGTCGTCGCAGAGCGGCGCGCCATGCACACACTTCAGCTGCAGTTTCTCCACGGGCCAGGCAACGGACGCTCTGTCCCGCTCCGACCTGCGCCATGGAACCGAGGGTCGCCACCGCAGATTCTACCTGTGCGAGCTTGCTGTTCCCTGATGGTTCAGGTGATCTTTGCGCAGTTGCCAGCGCGAGTTGCATCGAACGGGGAAAAAATGAGCAACCTGGGGATTTGGATCGGATTTGCCTTCGCGGGGCTCTGTGTCATCGGCATCGTCTACGCTGCACTTGCAACGAAGACGCCCGCTGACTTGCCGCCACGGCAATTGAACCTCGTGATTCTCATTGCCGGCGGCCTGGTCGGCTGGGTCATCGGGATGCTGATCACACCTGTCTCCCCCAAGGACCCGGTGATCTTTTCTGACACCGGGAAGGCGCTCGCCACCTTCGTGGCAGGCTATCTCGTTGCAAAGCTCGACAGGATCTTCGACTCTGCGGTGAGGAAGGACGAGAACGTCAATGCATTGTTTCTCGGCCGGCTGCTGATGTTCGTCAGCACGTTCGCGCTGGGCGTGCTCGCAACGTTCGTGTGGCGAAGCTACGTTCACCTGGGTTAATCGCAAACTGCTGCCTCCGGAAGCAGCGGAAGCCGTCATTCCGCCGGCGATGCTGACACGCCCGGGCCCTCAAAAGCCGATCAGTCGGCGGTCGCGGCCGACTTGGCTTGCGCCTTGCCGTTCGCGCGCTCTTTGGTCCGGGCCCGCATCCGAGCCTCACCTTCGCGCGATCCGTCGTGGAAGGTGCCGAACCATTTGTCGAACGGAATGAGGCCGTCGCCGTAATTCACCTCGAAATGCTTGTGATGGAGGCAGTGGATGTAGGCGTGGCTGTCGAACGCGGCGTTTTCGGTGACTTCGATCTTGTCAAAGCCGATATGTCCGGGAATTGCGCCGAAGCCGGCGAAGTGAAGCTGATAGAGCGCAATGATCGGGTTCGACGGGATGACCAGGTGCCAGAGCGCCACGCCGAGGTAGCCGAGATGCTCGACCGGATGCATCGACAGTGACGACCATGGCGAAGGGTTCACCGAATTGTGGTGGACCGAATGAACCCATTTGTAGAGCGGTCTTGAGTGCAGCGTCCTGTGCAGGATGTAAAAATGCGTCTCATGAATGATTGGCACCGCTAGCGCCAACGCAAACAGATACCACGGATTTTCTGCAAAACCCAGCCAAGGCACGTAGCCGTTCGCGAACGCATGGAGAAAGCCCACCTCGATCGCGGTCCAGATCGGCAGACCTGTTCCAAACGCACGCATCATATTGTCGAGGTTCTGCCGTTCGAAAAAGAACGCCCTGCTCCTCTGCTCGGACGGCCATCTGGCATTGTACTTGAAGCGATTGCCCTGGGCCCGCCACACATAGAGCCGCAGCTCGAACGCGCCGTAGAAGACGAACACCGCAATGCAATTGACGGCGAATAATCTGAAAACCCATCCGAAGGCGAGCGACTTCATGGTTTCGACGTCCGGCAACACCCAATGCCACCAGGCAACCGCCGAGAGCGCAAACAACAGATTGTAAGGCAGGAAATAGCTCGGCAGCCACTTCAGAAGTTTGAGCGGTTGCGGCGGCAAGACGAACAGCGGCGCGGTGGCGGCCGCTTCGCCCGGCGACCAGTCGCCGCGCTTGTTGCGGGCGCCGTAGTTCAGATCGTCCATCGCAGAACTCCTTCGCGAGACTTCTGCCAAGCGCGGCAGATGCCTCCCGTTGCCGTTTTGCGATCAGCGTAGCTGAAGAAGACCATTGCAAACCAGGATCATTCTGATCATTTTTGATCAGGGGCATCAGGGGATCTGACTTCAGGCGATGAAGAAAGTCACGCTGCTCGACCTGGCCCGGGAGGCAAACGTAGGCACCGCGACCGTGGAGCGGGTTCTCAATGCACGCGGCAATGTCAGCCCCGAGACGGCCGAACGAGTCGTCGTGGCGGCGCGCAGGCTTGGCTACGATCGTCGGCTGCCGGACCGCTATCGGGGCATCGTCAAGATCGAAGTCATCATGGTCCGCCCGGATACGCCCTTCTTCGCGCGGCTGAATCTCGCCTTCGCGCGCATCGCCGCGTCGCTGGACTCCAGCGTCGTGATCCATCGCAGCTTTCTCGACGAACTCGATCCTCACGGGCTTGCGCGTCACATCGCCAACCCAAAATTCCGCCGGTCTGGCCTGATCATCGCAGCGCCGGATCATCCCGAGGTGAAAGCGAAGTTGCGAGAGGCAAAGGCGTCGGGTGTCGTCGTCGTCCATATCGTCTCTCGCATCGGCGCCGAGCAGGATCCGTTCGTCGGCATCGACAATTACGCCGCCGGGCGTTCGGCCGCATATTACATGACGAACATGCTGAGGACGCGCACGGGAAGCCTGGTGGCCCTCTGTCACAGCGGCGCCTACGATGGTCATCGGGAGCGGATACGCGGCTTCTCGGACTATTTGGCCGAGCGCGGCGATGGCGCGCATTTGTTCGCGCTCGTCATGTTCGGGCGCGATGATCGTTTGCGATCCGCGGAAGTGTTTGCGGACGCGCTCCGCCACTGCCCCGACATCGTCGGCGTCTATAATGCCGGGGGCGCCAATTCGGGCATTGCCGCTGTGCTGGAGCGGCACGGCCGCGCCAAATCGATCATGTGGATCGGCCACGAGCTGACCGAAAATTCGCGTCGATGGCTAAAATCCGGGCTGATGAGCATCGTGTTTGATCAGGCGCCGGAAACCCAGGCCAGACGCGCGGTCGACATGGTCCTGCAGAAGATCGGCTTCATCGATCTGGACATATCCAATGAGCCCGTGCGATTCCTGACCGTCAACTCGGAAAATCTTTAAGAGCGGCACGGCCTGACTGGCCTACCCCCGCTTGCGCCTCGACGTGTCACGCGAGCTGCATGGCGCTCGACGGGACCGGCATGCTTTCGGCGGCGCCCCACACCGACTGGTCGTAATTGACCACCGAACCGGTCATCAGTCCCGCGTCGTCCGAAACGATGTAATTGACGGCGCGCGCCGCCTCGGCAGGATCGATCAGACGTCCGAACGGCATGCCGGCGACGGCCTTGGCCTCCCAGTCGGGGTCGCCGCGCTCGGCAGCCTGCAACTCGCGCTCATGATCGGAGGCCATCCAGCCGATGTTGAGCTGGTTGACGCGGATCCGGTTCTTCATGACGGCAAAGGCGGTGTTGCTCGTCAGCGTCGCCAGCGCCCCCTTGGTCGCGCAATAGGCGCTGATGAAGGGCTGCCCGGACAATGCGGACATCGATCCGATATTGCAGATTGCGCCTGCAATATCGTCGCGGATCATGCGGCGGATCGCCTCCTGCATCAGGAAAAACGGTCCGCGCACATTGATCGCGAACAGCGCATCGAACAATTCGGGCGAGGTACTGAGAATGGTGCCGCGGTCGGTCAGCGCGGCGGCATTCACCAGCACATGAATCTTGCGGAAGACGCGCTCCGCTTCCGCCATGACGTGGCGGCAGTCCTCGACGCGGCCGACGTCGGCCGGCACGAAATGCACCCGCACGCCGGTCGCGCGCGTGAGCGCCTCGGCGGCCGCGCGGCCTTTCGCCTCGTTGCGCCCGAGGGTGACGAGGCCAGCGGCCCCTGCCTCGGCGAGGCGGCGCGCGATCGCAAGTCCAAGACCCTGCGTCGAGCCAGTAACCACGCACACCTTTCCATCCATACGGTTCATGATCTAGCTCCCAACGCTGTATCCCGCCGCCGCCATGACGCGGACGAGCTCCCGATGGCCGATGTCCGCCATCTTGCGCGGCGGGCTTTTGACCGGATCCTGCTCGGCCTCGACCACGAACCATCCCTCGTAGCCATACGAGGCCAGACGGGACACGATCGCCACGAAATCCAGCGAACCGTCGCCCGGCACGGTGAAGGCGCCCTTGATCACGGCGTCGAGGAAACTGTCACGGCTGCGATCGATGCCGTCCAGCACGGCCTGGCGCACGTCCTTGGTATGAACATGGGAGATGCGGGCGTGATGATTGTCGATCACGCGCAGCACGTCGCCGCCTGCGAATGCCATGTGGCCGGCGTCATAAAGCAGCCGCAGGCCTTCGCCGGAATGCTTCATCAGGAGATCGACCTCCGCCTCGGTCTCGATCGGTGCCGCCATGTGGTGGTGATAACTGATGGGCATGCCCTGATCGGCGCACCACTCGGCGAACGCCGTCATCTTGCGTCCGTAAACCCTGACCTCGTCGTCGCGGAGGCAGCGCTTGGTCGCAAGCGGCGCCGAACGATCGCCCTGGATGCTGCCTGCCGTCTCGCCATAGACGATGCACGGCGCGCCCACCGCCTTGAACAGCGCCATCTGCGGCGCAATGCGGTCCTTTTCGGCCTCGATGTCACCATCGAGCAGCAGGCCGGAAAACCAGCCGCCGCAGACGCGCATGCCGTGGCGCTCGAGGATCGGGCGCAGAACGGCAGCCTCCATCGGAAAGCGGCGCCCGGTCTCCATGCCGGTAAATCCGGCCTGCCGCGCCTGCGACAGGCATTCCTCGAGCGACACATCGTCACTCAATTCCGGCAGATCGTCGTTCCACCAGGCGATCGGCGCAATGCCGAGATTGGCTTGCATGCGGTCAGACTCCGACACGTTGTTGCTTGCGAATTTCGACCTGCTGCGCGCGCGCCTCCCGGACGGTCTCGCGCGTCGAGATTTCGGGCACGCCGACATCCCAGTCCGCATCGCCGGGCACCCATTCAAAGGCGTCGGTGGCGATTGAGATCACGGTGGTGCGGTCCGTGGTCCGCGCCCAGTCGAGCGCGCTCTTGAGTTCGGCAAAACTGTCGCAGTGCCGCGCGAGCGCACCCATGGCCTCCGCGTGCTTCGCGAAATCGACGTGCGGCGGGGCGTCCTTGTCCTTCACGCGGCAATCGGTCAACAGATTGTTGAATCCGGGGATGCCCTTGAAATTCTGCAGGCGGTTGATGACGGCAAAGCCGCCATTGTCGCAGACGATGACCACCATCTTGTGGCCCGATAGCACCGTCGAATAGATGTCCGAGTTCATCATCATGTAGGAGCCGTCGCCCACCATGACGATCGGCGTCGAGGAGCCGGCGCCGGCCATGGCGTGGCCCCAGCCCGCGGCGATCTCGTAGCCCATGCAGGAAAAGCCGAACTCGCAATCGAAGGTGCCGGGTTCCTTGACCCGCCAACCCTTCGTTACCTCGCCGGGAAGCCCACCGGCGGCGGTGACCATCATATCTTGAGGCCCGGCCCACGCGTTCACGGCGCCGACCACCTGAGCGTAGGTCGGGACCGGCGCGTTGGTAGGAGCCTGGCGCTCGTCGACCAGCCTGTTCCATTCCGCAAACAACGCGTGCGCCTCGCTCATCAGCCCGGGTGCGGCACGCCAGTCGCCGAGCGCAGCGTCCAGCTCCTGCACGGTCTCCAGGGCATCGCCCACAACCGCCAGCGCGCGATGCTTGACCGCGTCGAACCGAGCCGTATTCACGGCAATGAATTTTGCGTCTTGGCCAAATGCCGTCCATGAACCGGTGGTGAAATCCTGCAGCCGCGTCCCGATCGCGAGAACGACGTCCGCCTTTGCAGCCAGCGCGTTGGCGGAGGACGAACCGATCGTGCCGATCGGACCGGCATGGGCCTCATGATGGTGCGTGAGAATGCCCTTGCCGGCGATGGTCTCCACAATGGGAATTCCGCGTTTCACGGCAAAATCGGCGACGTGCTCCTCGGCCAGCGAATAGCGCACGCCGCCGCCGGCGATGATGAGCGGCCGTTTCGCGGCCTTCAAAACTCTTGCCGCTTCCTCGAGTTTCCTGCGATCCGGCCGAGGGCGCGGGATGTGCCAGACGTTCGGTTCGAAAAAGGCCTCCGGATAATCAAACGCCTTCTCCTGGGTGTCCTGGCACAGCGCGATGAAGGCGGGGCCGCAATCGGCCGGATCGAGCATGACGGCGACCGCCTGCGGCAGCGACGAGATGATCTGCTCAGGCAGCGTGATGCGGTCCCAATAGCGGCTGACGGCCTTGAAGGCGTCATTCACTGTCACCGCGGGGTTGCCGAAATGCTCGACCTGCTGGAGCACCGGATCGGGCACGCGGTTGGCAAACACGTCGCCGGCCAGCAGCAGCACCGGAAGGCGGTTGGCATGGGCCACGCCCGCTGCCGTCACCATGTTGAGCGCACCGGGCCCGATCGATGACGTCGCCACCATGATCTGGCGGCGCCTCTTGGCCTTGGCGAAACCGATCGCGGCCAGCGCCATCGATTGTTCGTTCTGCCCGCGCCAGGTCGGCAGGCGGTCCTGCACCGCTTCCAGCGCCTCCGAGAGGCACGTGACATTGCCGTGACCGAAGATGGCGAACACGCCGGCAAAAAGCGGCACGCGTGCGCCGTCGATCTCGGTGAACTGGTTGCACAGATAGCGCACCAGCGCCTGCGCCATGGTCAGCCGCACCGTCGAGCCGCCCATATCCCCTCCTCCCTAACAAAAAATTCGTTGCGCGAATTGTTACGGAACACATATTGACAAATCAAGGCCGATGCAATGTTCATTGCCAAACCAAGAACTTCGGGAGGACCACATGCTCAGGATTGCCGTGCTCGGCTGCGGACGGATCGGACGCATGCATGCGGCCAACATCGCGGCGCATCCGCGGGCGCGTCTGGCCGCCGTCTACGATATCGACCGGCAATCGGCTGGCGCGGTGGCGGCGGGGCACAATGTCCGCGCGGCTGACACGGCCGAGGCGCTGTTTGCATCCGCCGACGTCGATGCGGTCCTCGTCGCGAGCAACACGGGAACCCATGCCGACTACATCGAAAAATCCGTGGCCGCCGGCAAGCCGGTGCTCTGCGAAAAGCCCATCGATCTGAGCCTCGCCCGCGTCAACAAATGCGCCGACGCCGTCCTGTCGAAAAATGTTCCGGTGCAGATCGGCTTCAATCGCCGCTTCGATCCCGGCCATCGCGCGGCGTGGCAGGCCGCGCGGTCCGGCGAAATCGGCGAGCTGAACCAGGTGATCATCACCTCGCGCGATCCCGGAATGCCGCCGCGCGCCTATTATGAGGTGGCCGGCGGGCTGTTCCGGGACATGGTCATCCATGATTTCGATCTCGCGCGCTTCATGCTGGGGGAAGAGCCGACCGAGGTCTTCGCCATCGGCGGCCGCCTGATCGACCCCGCCATGATGGCCGAGCTCAACGACTATGATAGCGCCATGGTCATCATGCGGACGAAGAGCGGCAAGCAATGCCACATCAACACGTCGCGAACCTCGACCTATGGCTACGACCAGCGCGTCGAGCTGCTGGGCAGCAAAGCGATGGTGATCAGCGGCAACCGCAAGCCGCATGAATTGCGCCGCTTCGGCGCTGCGCAGAGCGAAGCGGCCCTGCCCTATCTCGATTTCTTCATCGAACGCTACCGCGAGGCCTTTGACGCCGAAATCGACGCCTTCGTCCAATGCATCGAGACAGGCAAAGCGCCGGAGCCCGGCTTCGAGGACGGACGCCGTGCGCTGGTCCTGGCCGAGGCGGCCATGCGGTCGGCTGCCGAAGGCCGCTTCGTCAGCGTCAGCGAGATCGGATAGAAAGCGATCGACAAAATGGCAAGCGGCAAGCCCGAGCTCAGGATTGGCCTGGTCGGCACCGGTTTCATGGGCAAGACCCACGCGCTCGGTTTTGCAGCCGCACCGCGTGTGTTCGACCTGGCTTACGACATCGTGCTGCATTCTGTCGCCGACCGCACCGACGAACTCGCCGCCGCAGCGGCGCGCAGCTTTGGCTTTGCCAGGTCCAGCGGCGACTGGAAACGCCTGATCGCCGATCCCGATATCGACGTCATCGATATCACCACGCCCAATGCGCTTCACAAGGAGATCGCGCTCGCCGCGATCGGCGCCGGCAAGCACGTCTATTGCGAAAAGCCGCTCGCACCTAAGGCCGGCGACGCGCGCGAAATGGCGGACGCCGCCGAGGCTGCCGGGCTCAAGACGCAGGTCGGGTTCAACTATCTCTGCAATCCGATGCTCGCGCTGGCGCGCGACCTGATCGCAAGCGGCGAACTCGGCGAGGTCCGCACCTATCGCGGCATCCATGCCGAGGACTACATGATGGATGCCGCAAGCCCCTTTACGTTTCGCCACGAGGCGGCGGGCGGCGGAGCGCTGGCGGACATCGGCAGTCACGCGCTGGCGACGGCGGAATACCTGCTCGGCCCGATCGCACGCGTCATGGGCGACTGCGTCACCGTCTACGATCGGCGCCCCGACGCTCAGGGCGGGTCTCGCACCGTCGAGGTGGATGACATCGGCCGCGCCTTCCTGCGTTTTGCGAACGGCGCCAGCGGCAGCATCGAGGCGAGCTGGATTGCGACCGGCCGCAAGATGCAGCACGATTTCGAGATCTATGGGACCAAGGGCGCGCTTCTCTTCACGCAGGAGCGTTTCAACGAGCTGCATGTCTTCAGCACCGCGGATGCCGCCGGCCGCCGCGGCTTTCGCCGCATCGAGGCCGGGCCGGATCATGATCCCTACGGCCTGTTCTGCGTCGCGCCGGGTCATCAGCTCGGTTTCAATGATCTGAAAACCATCGAGGTTGCGCGATTCATCGATTGCCTGGCCGGGAAGCGGTCCGAGCCGTTCAACTTCCGTGCCGGCGCGCGCGTGCAGGCCCTGGTCGAGGCGATCCAGGATTCGTCGCGCAGACAGGCGTGGATCAACACTCCCTAGCTCCGGCAGCATCGCTCAAGGCTCGGTTACGACGGGAATCCGCGGGCGCTCGGCCTTCTGCAGCTTCGCTGCCAGCCCAACCGTCAGCGCCTGCGCAAGACACATCGGCGCGGCAAGCGAACGCGAAAACGTATATTGATGTTCGGGCACGGCGAACAGGACAGTCGCATTCTTGGCGAGCGGCGACAGCGTCGAGTCCGTAATGGCGATGATGGGAACCCCGCGCGCGGCGGACTGCTCGACGATGTTGACGACCTCGGTGGCGTAGAAGCGGAACGACACCGCGAACAACAGATCCGACCTCCTGATCGCGCGCGCCATGTGGGTCGCAAGCCCGCCGCCGGCATCGAGCAGTACGACCCGCTTGCCCAGCATGGTCAGGATATAGCGCAGCAGATCGACCACCGGCGCCGAACGGAGCTGACCGAGCAGATAGATGGTGTCGGCCGCTTCCAGCCTGCGGATCGCCTTGTCGATGGTTTTTGCCGGGATATTGCTGAGCAATTCCTGCAGCGACGCGATGTCGCGCAGCACGAGCTCGTGGAGAAACGCGCTGCCGCCGGCATTGCCGCGGTCGCTGAGCTCGGTTTCGAGCGCCTTGATGCGCGCTTCGAAGCCTGGAGCCGCGGTCGACAGCCGCTTCTGGAAGACGGCCTGGAGCTCCTTGAAACCCTTGTAGCCCAGCATCTGGGCAAAGCGGACGAAGCTGGACGCATGAAGGCCGCAGGTGTTTGCGATCGCATTCATCGACTTGACCGCGACGTCATTGGGGTTCTGCGTGAGATAGACCGCGATGCGCTGATAGGATCGGTTCATATCCTCGTAGCGTTCGTGGATGACGCGGATCAGCTCTTCGTAGTCCTTAGGCATGTTCTCGATTCGCAATGGTCAAGTCGTGCAACCCTTATCGCAGGTCGCGTGAGATTGCGCACGATGACCGGGACGACCTCTGAAAAAGGCGGGGCCGAAGCCCCGCCATCCTCACGCGATATGCGTAGCGCTGTTACGAGCCTCCGCCGACGCAGGTGTCGGCCGTCTTCGGCGTGCAGACGTCGAGGCCGGTATAAGTCGGATCCTTCGGCGCCGGCTTGCCTTCCTTCATGTCGAGCAGGGAATACATCACCTTGTAACCCATCTCGAACGGCCGCTGGCCGACCTGGCCGGCCGACAAGCCCTTCTTCATCAACCCGATCTGCACCGGCAGCGTGTCGGCGACCACGAGCGCAAGCTTGCCCGAGGCGATCTTGTCCTTCACCTTCTCAGCCGTCTTGGTGTAGGCGTCGGGCAGGAATTGCGGAAAACCGCCGGTCGGGATGAAGGCATCGAGATCGGGATACTTGTTGAGGATGTCCTCCATCTGCTGGTTGGCGACGGCGAAATCGTCATTGGTGTAGAGCGGACAGCCGGCCACTTCGTTCCAGCCGTTGGCACCGGCCAGACGCTCACCGGGCGATTCCGCGCTCTTCTTGCCGGACAGCGTGTCGCGGATGCCCTGCATGCGCTCGTTGTGATTGGCGGCCGCCGCGCCGCCGGACTGGATGCAGATCGTGCCGCCTTTCGGCTTGATCTGCATGGCGAGCTTGGCGAGGTTGACGCCGATGTCGTAGTTGTGCGTGCCGATGTAGGCGGCGCGCAGTCCCTTGTCCTTGTCGAGCAGGTCCGAGTCCCAGGTCAGGATCGGGATGTTCGCCGCCTTGGCGCCCTGCAGCGCCGCGGCCATCGCCGCCGCATTCGCCGGCGAGACGCCGATGCCGTCGACCTTCTTGGTGATCAGATCGGCCACGATCTGCGCCTCCTCGTCGCCGCCGCCATGCTCGCCGGGGCCGATATAGAGGCATTCGATCTTGCCGTTCAGCTCCTTCTCGGCCTTCTTGCAGCCGGCGAGCGCCTGGTCGAAGAACGGATTGTTGGTGTTTTTCGGCACCAGCGCAAAAGTGTATTTCTTGTCCGCGGCCGAGGCTCCGCTCGCCAGAGCGAGCAGAGCACCGGTGGCGAGCGCCGTCGTCAGAGCGTATTTCAACATCAGCTACCCTCCCTTGTGTTGAGGTCTCTCCCTAAATCGCGACGCCCGCGTTCCGGGTCACTCGCGTCTCCTGCCGCGCACCTTTTCGAGCACGACGGCGAGAACGATGAAAGCGCCGACGAACAGCCCCTGCCAGTTGGAATCGACACCCGCCATGAGAAGCGAATTGCGGATGACGAAGATCAGCGCCGAGCCGATGAAGGCGCCGAAGGCGGTGCCCTCCCCGCCCATCAGGTTGGCGCCACCGATGACAGCGGAGGCAATCGCCAGCAGCTCGTAGGACTGGCCCAGGCTATTGTTGGCCGAGCCGGACCAGCCGACGCTCAGGATCGCTGCGAGCGCCGCCGACAGCGAGCACAAAACATACGCGCCGACCTTGACTCGCTTGACTGGAACGCCGGTCAGATTCGCGGCCTGCTCATTGCCGCCAATCGCAAAAATGTGGCGGCCCCAGCTCGACATTTTCAGGACCAGCCCGAGCGCCAGTGTCAGGACCACAAGGATGAGGAAAGGGTTGGACAGTCGGAACCCACCATTGAGCGCAATCCCGAGATTCTCGCCACCGCCGATCTGCTTGAACGTTGCCGCCTGATCAGGCCTGAAATCATAGAGCATGCGGTTCTGCGACAGGATCACCGCCAGCGAGCGCACGGCCGAGAGCATGCCCAAGGTGACGACGAAAGGCGGCAGGCCGACAAAGGCGATGAGCACGCCATTGACCCAGCCGACCAGCGCGCCGGCCGCCAGACCGAGTATCAAGGCCATCCACCAGGAATGCGTCCAGTCCGCCGCGTTCCACCAATCCGGCATGTAGTCGATCGGTTGCTTGAGGATCACCAGACCGCAAACGATCGCAACCAGGCCCATGGTCGAACCGACCGAAAGATCGATGCCGCCGGTGATGATGACCGGCGTCATGCCGAGCGCCATCACCCCGATGAAGGCGAAATTGCGCGTGATGTTGAAGAAATTGTCCTCGGTCGCGAACACCGGCTCCCAATAGCTCATCACGCCGCAGATCACGGCAAGCGCGAGCGTGACCCAGAACGCCTGGTTGCCAAAAATCCTTTCGAGAAAGTTCTTCTCACGAGTGTCGAGGCCGGCGTCGGCAAGCGAGGCGGCATCGTGGCCGATGGAGGCCTCTGTTTCAACTGCCATGGATCGCCCCGGTGATGAGCCCCGTCACTTCCTCGGGTGAGGAGTCCTTGATCAACTTGTCCGCAACCTTGCGGCCGCGGCGCATGACCATCACGCGGTCGCACACCGCGAAGACGTCGGGCATGCGATGGCTGATCAAGACCACGCCGATGCCGTGATCGCGCAGCCGGCGGATCAGATCGAGCACTTCGGCGACCTGGCGCACGCTGATCGCCGCGGTCGGCTCGTCCATCAGCACGATTTTCGGATTTGAAAGGCGCGTGCGCGCGATCGCGACCGCCTGACGCTGGCCGCCGGACATCTGGCGCACCAAATGGCGCGGCCGCGTCTCCGATTTCAGCTCGGCGAAGAGCTGGCCTGCGCGCTTGACCATGGCGGCGTGATTGAGCCAGCGGATCGGGCCGATGCCGGACTTGATCTCGCGGCCGAGAAACACGTTGTCGGCGGCGGTCAGATTGTTGCAGAGGGCGAGGTCCTGGTAGACGATCTCGATGCCCTTTTCGCGCGCCTCGACCGGTTTGGAAAACTGCACCGGCTCGCCTTCGATGCGGATCTCCCCGCCAGAGGGCGGAAAGTTGCCGGCGATGATCTTGACCAGGGTCGATTTGCCGGCGCCGTTGTCGCCCATCAGCCCGAGGGCTTCGCCGGGCTCGAGCGACAGGTCCACTCCCGTGAGGGCATGGATCGCACCGAAATGCTTGGTAATGCCTTGCAACTCGAGAACAGGCAAAGCGTCCTCCCGAAACGCGCTTTTTTTAAAGGCAGCCGATTCATCAGCGCCTGGCCGCCGGGCTTCTTTCGGCTCGATCGGGACTTGCAGCTTCCGACAGTTGGCGGAATTAAGCAAGAGAGAGAAATTGCAGAAATTTGATATTGGCAATGACCGTTGCGGCCACCCTTGAACCGTCTTCGCCCGCCGTGACGGGAGCCCGGCGCGAACAACGCACGACGCGCGAGCCAACGCCTCTGTGCATCAGTTCGGCTTCGAAAGGGCGGCTCGAACCAGGCTGATCAGGGAGGCCATCGTGTACGGCTTGGTCAGCCAGCCGAGAGGGGCGAACGGCTCGGCACGTGCGCGCGTCTGCTGATCGTCGTGGGCGGTTGCGAACACCGAGCGCACGCCGAGTTCGCGAAACAGGTCGCCCGCGGCATCGATTCCATCGCGCGGCCCGGCGACGCGAATATCCACGACGGCAACGGCCGGCCTGCGCTCCCTTGCCAGCGCCAGCGCTTCGTCAGCTGCCGCGGCCACGCCGACGACGCTAAATCCGGCATCAACCAGCGCGATCTCGGCCTGCATCGCGATCAGAAAGTCGTCTTCGACGATCAATATCCCCGACCGTGCATCGGCTTGCCCGGCAGTTTCCGCCTGCTCACTTCCGAGAGGTTCGACTGGCGGCTGATCTGGTGGAGCGGACGATCGAGGTCCCGAGGTCCGGTACGGAGGCTGCATCATGCGCCTCTCTCTGCCGCGAAGCGAAGGCTGGCGCGAGATGGCGCTCTCGTCACCGCAAAACCGGCGCGAAGCTAGCGGGCAAGCCCCAGCACGAGACGCAGACCGGATGACGTGTCGCGGACGGCGTCCAGGTAGAAGCCGGCCCCGTCGTCCTCGACGTAGAGCTCGAATTGTCCCGCGCGCTCGATCAGGCCGACCCGCACCCTGTCGTTCGCCGGATCCCGGGTGCCATGCTTGACGGCATTGGTCAGAAGCTCGTTCAGGATCAGCGCGAGCGGCATCGCGAAATCGTTGGCAAGAACGCCGCTCACCGGCTCGCGCACGATCACGACGTCTGCTGCCAGCGTCTGCCGCACCGTCTCGATGACGGCGCCCAAAAACTCATCCACGGAGAAGCGGCTCGCATCGCTGGTACCGTAGAAGACCCGCTGCGCGGCCGCCATCGCCGCAATCCGTCCGCTGGCCTCGTCGAGAACGCGGCGGGCTTCCTCGCTCCTGGTGCCCCTCGCCGCACTGAACAGCAGGGATTGCAGGGTCTGCATGTTGTTCTTGGTGCGATGGTTGAGCTCGTTCAGCAGCAGACGCTGCTGCGTTTCGGCCTGCTTCCGCTCGCTGAGATCGACGAGCATGTTGATCGCCCCGACGATCTTTCCCGAGGCATCGCGGAGCGGGGTCGGAAACGGCACGAACGGCACGCGCGAGCCGTCCGGCCGCTCGGCAACGGCCTCGACGCCGCGCACCGGCCGGCCTTCCCTGAGCGCGATCGCCATCGGACACTGGTCATGCGGCAATGGTGTGCCGTCGGGATAATAGAGCTTCCAGGTCACGCACCACTCGTCACTGCCGAGCCTTGGCGTCCGGCCGGCGAATTCGACCGCGACCTGGTTGAAATAGGTGATCCTGCCCGCAGCGTCCGTCGTGTAGATCGCCGCCGGAATGGCCGCGAGCAGCTCCTGCAGGCGCTGCTCGCTTTCGCGCAGCCGCGCCTCGACCTGCTTGCGCTCGGTGATGTCCCGCGCGATCTTCGAGGCTCCGACGATGCGTCCGGCACGGTCGCGGATGGGAGATATCGTGAGCGAGATGTCGAGCAGGCTGCCGTCCTTGCGGCGACGCACGGTTTCAAAATGGTCGACGCGTTGGCCGGCCCTGATCTTCGCCAGGATTCCCGGCTCCTCGTTCTGGCGCTCGGCAGGGATCAGAATCGTAATCGGCCGGCCGATGACGTCATCCTTGGTGTAGCCGAACAGCCGCTCCGCGCCGTCATTCCAGGTCTGGATGACGCCATCGAGATCCTTGCTGACGATCGCGTCCTCGGAGGACTCGACGATGGCGGCGAGCTGCTGCGCATCGCGTTCGGCCAGTCTGCGCGCCTCTTCAGCCGCGAGGCGGGCCAGGCTGAAGCCGAGCAGGCGCGCCAGCGTCAGCGCGATGTCGAGCTCGGCCTCCGTGAAACGGTGTGCTACACGATGGTATGCCATGAACTTGCCGGACAGCCGGCCGTCCTGCACGATCGGGATGAAGGCGGCCGACTGGATGCCTTCGCCCAGAATCGTTCGTTTCAGGTCGTCAGGCAGATCGGCAGGCGCAACGTCCTCGAACCACAGGGGGCGCGGGTCGGCTTCATCCCGCGCCCATGGCGAATGCCCCTCGACCGCCCGCCGGTAGGTCTCGGAGAGGCCGCGCCATGCCGCGAACCGCATAATGCCGGCCGCGTCGAACAGCAGAACGGACGCCTGCTCGCAGTCCAGGGCCCGCGTAATCGCATCGAGCGCGGCATCATGGACCTGTTCGGCCGATGTGCAATGCTGCAGCCTTTCCGAGAACGCAAACAGCGCATCCTGCTCTTCCATGCGCCGGGCAAGCTCCAGTTCGGCGCGCTTGCGGTCGGTGATGTCGTGTTGAACGCGAACGGCGTAAAGAAACGTTCCTGCGGCATCGCGCACGCTGGACGATGTCACGGACGCCCAGATATGTCCGCCGTCCTTGCGCAAGATCCGCTTCTCGATGCTGTACCGCGAGATCTCGCCGGCAAGCTGGCGGCGAAAATGCTCGCGATCCTCGGGCACGTCCCCGGCAACCGTCTCGTCGAAGATCGTTCGTCCGAGAAGCTCGGAGGGCGAATAGCCGGTCAAACGGCAAAGCTGCTGGTTGACACGCAGCATGCGGCCGTCCTGGTTGACTTCGACAATGCCGGCTCCGACATTCTCGTACGTTGCCGCGAGGCGGTCGTCTGCGACGTGCGAGAGATCTTCGGGACGCGGGTCGATCTGCTCCAATCGGTCGTCGCCGACGCGTTCGTGGAAGCAATTGATTGCGCCCACGGCATTGCCGTCCTCGTCAAGGATCGGCCGGATGTGCACCACGGCGAAGACGTGAGAGCCATCCGGCTTTTCCACCCGTCCTTCCACGCCGCGGACGGGTTTGCCCGTGCGCAACACCTCGGCCATCGGCGTCTGCTGACGCGAGATCAGCCGCCCGTCGAAGAACAGCTTGTAAGATCCGCAAAAGAGCTCGCCGTCGTCGCCGATGCGCGGCGCCCGGCCCCACAGCTCCGCTGCACGCGAATTGAACCAGAGAACACGGCCGCGCGCATCGCAGGCATAAACGGCGACGGGCAGCTGTTCGAGAAATTCCGTGGGAGGATTGCGCCAGATCAGAGGCCCGAGCGATTGAATGCCGTCGATCCCGGATGCCGTCCGTGCCTCGATTTCCATATGCCAACTTTCCGACCAAGTGGTATCTTGGCCGACCCTGTCCTTCTGCCCCGGCCCGCCCTGCCCGGAGATGTTCCGCAATGCGCAAAGTCTTCGTAAACTGATTGAAACCGCAAAAGGTTCCCGCGATGTCGTGGATTCGACGCGCGAAATGGATGCCGCAGCTCCCCTCTTGCGCGAACCGTTCCGGCCGTGGAACCACGCGCGCACCGAGACATTCGCAAACTTGTCTCTCGGAGACCTCTCCGAGGGGGCGCGAATGTCAGCGGCGGAACACCAGCCAATTCCGGGCTGCTTGATGTCGATGTCGGAAATATCTATCGCGCTTCAAGATCAGGCCGGCTGATGACGCGGGTCGTCATGCCGGTCATGATATTCGAGGCCGAGCGGGCCGATCGCGCTCACTTGGGTGACGTATTCGCCCGACTTCGCCCAGTGGAAATGCCAGGTCTCGCCGGGCAGCACGATGACGCTGCCCGGCGGATACGCTTTGACCTTGTCGCCGTCAAATGTCTCGCCGAGCCCGATGTAGAACACGCCCGACATGACCGTATAGATGCGGTCCTCAGGGTGTTTGTGCGGCATCAGTTTCGTGCCGCCGGGCACCTTGACCCGCACCACATAAGGACCGGCTTCGGCGGGATGGCCGACCATGACGGCAAGGCGCGCCGCGGGCGGGAACGCGGGAAACGGCTTCCACAAAATCTCCTCGGGCAGGATTGCTTTGAATTCGGCCTGATCGGGCTGATGATCTCTGGTCATTGACGCCTCCTGGCCAATGCCTCCGCTGCTAGATCAACTTCGCGTCCAGCGTGATCTCGGCATTGAGGACCTTTGAGACGGGACAGTTTTTCTCGGCCTCACCGGCGAGGCGCGCAAATCCGGCCGCGTCGAGATTCGGCACCTTTCCGCGCAGGGTGAGCGCCGAGCGGCTGATCCGAAAACCCTGGCCTTCCGGCTCCAGCGTCACCGCGGCCTCGGTCGAAAGCTCGGTCGGCGTAAAACCCCCAGCTTGCAGGCCGAACGCCAGCGCCATGGTGAAACAGCCGGCATGGGCTGCGGCGATCAGCTCCTCGGGATTGGTGCCCTTCTCGTTCTCGAAACGCGTCTTGAACGAATACGGCGTTTCGGCGAGCACGCCGGAATCGCTGGAGAGCTGGCCACTGCCGGCACGGCCGGTGCCACGCCACACTGCTTTTGCTTTACGGATCATTTGGTTCCTCCTCAAATCCTCAGCTAGGCCGGCTGCTTTAGCACATTGCTGTCGATCGGCATTTTGCGCAGCCGCTTGCCCGTCGCCGCAAAGACGGCGTTGGCGACGGCGGGAACAATGCCCGACGTCCCCGCCTCGCCCATGCCGCCCGGCGGCTCCGAGCTCTTGATAACGTGCACCTCGATCGCAGGTGCCTCGTTGATGCGCAGGATCTGGTAATTGTCGAAATTGGACTGTTCGACCCGGCCATTCTTGAGCGAGATTTCGCCATAGAGCGCCGCGGTGACGCCGAAGATGACGCCGCTCTGGATCTGCGCCTGCACCGTGTCGGGATTGACGACCGTGCCGCAATCCATGGCACAGACAACACGATGCACGCGAACCGAGCCGTCCTTGGCAACCTCGACCTCGGCCACCTGCGCGAGATAGCTGCCGAACGCGTGTTGCAACGCGATGCCGCGACCGCGCCCCTTGGGCAACGGCGTTCCCCAGCCGGCCTTGTCCGCCGCGAGGTCGAGCACGGCTTTCGCACGCGGATTGCTGTCGAGCAGCGCGCGGCGATAGGCAACCGCATCCTGTTTGGCGGCCGCGGCCAGCTCGTCGACGAAGCTTTCGGTGACGAACACGTTGTGCGAGGGACCGACGCTGCGCCAGAACGCCGTCGGAATCCCCGGCGGTTCGACGCGGACATATTCGACATGAAAGTTCGGCAGTGCATACACGAGATCGATCGCGCCCTCCGTCGTATCGGGGTCGAGCCCGTCCTTGAAACCCGGCGGCAGCCAGCGCGCGATCACGGACGAGCCGGCGAAGCGGTTGGTCCAGACAACGGGCTTGCCGTCCTTGTCGAGGCCGGCCGCAATGCGGTCGAACCAGGCGGGCCTATACATGTCGTGCTGGATGTCTTCCTCGCGCGTCCACACCACCTTCACCGGACCATCGACCTGTTTGGCGATCTCGACCGCGCGCACCACACCGTCGGCTTCCAGCCGCCGGCCGAACCCGCCGCCAATCAGGTGATTGTGGACGATCACTTTCTCCACCGGCAGGCCCGCGGCCTTCGCCGCCATCGCCTGCACGCGCGCAATGGCCTGGGTGCCGACCCAGATCTCGCACTCACCGTCACGGAAATGCACCGTGCAGTTCATCGGCTCCATGGTGGCATGCGCCAGGAATGGAAGCTGGTAGGTCGCCTCGACCTTGGTCGCGGCGTTCGCCATGGCCCTGTCGGCGTCGCCGATGCTCTGGGCGACCGCGCCGGACTTGAGCGTGGCCTGCTCCAGTTCGAGGGCAATGTCTTTCGTGCTGAGGGAGGCATGGGCGCCATCGTCCCACTCGATCTTGAGCGCCTCCAGGCCCTTTTTCGCGGCGCCCATATGATCAGCGACCACAGCCACGGCATCGTCAAGCCGGACGATCTTGCGTACACCCTTCACGCCCTTCGCGTCAGCATCATCCACGCTCTTCAGCTTGCCGCCAAAGACGGGCGATTGCGCCAGCGTTGCAATCTTCACCCCGGCCGGACGCGCGTCCATGCCGTAGACCGCGCTGCCATTGACCTTGCCGGAAATGTCGAGCCGTTTTGCGGGCGTCCCGATCAGCTTGAATTCGTCCGACCGCTTCAGCGCCACGTTGGTCGGCACCGGCAATTGCGCAGCGTCGGCGGCAAGCTCGCCATATGTCGCCCGCCGCGCGCTCGCCGTGTGGATCACCTCGCCCGCTTCCGCATGGCAGGATTTCGCATCGACGCCCCAGCGCTTCGCCGCGGCCGCGACCAGCATCTCCCGCGCGGACGCGCCGGCTTCGCGCAGCGGCTTCCAGGCGCCGCGAATGGCATTGGAATTACCGGTCGCCTGCACCCCCAGCAGCGGGTTGGCGTAGAGTTTTGGGTTCGGCGGCGCGTGCTCGAGACGCACCTGCTTCAGATCGACCTCGAGCTCCTCGGCGATCAGCATCGGGATCGACGTATAGGTCCCCTGCCCCATCTCGACATAGGGCATGGTGAGCACGACCTGCCCATCGCTGCCGATGCGGATGAAGGCGTTCGGCACAAAGCTTTCTGTCGTAGCGGCTTCGCTCCGGCCAAGCGGCAGGCTGAGGCTGAGCATCAGTCCGCCGCCGACAGCGGCGCTGCAGATCAGAAAGTTGCGGCGGGAAAGATTGGTGCCGGAAGCGTCGGACGCCATGCGATCGATCATCATGGTCACCGCTCCTTCTGGCCTTGCGCAGCGAGCTTGATCGCCTCGCGGATGCGCACATAGGTCCCGCAGCGACAGATGTTGCCGCTCATGGCATCGTCGATGTCGGCATCGGTCGGATGAGCCTTGCCGGCGAGCAACGCCGAGGCCGACATGATCTGACCGGACTGGCAGTACCCGCATTGCGGCACCTCATGGTCGAGCCAGGCTTTCTGGATCTTTGCGCCGGCCGGCGTCGCGCCGATCGCCTCGATGGTCGTCACCTTCGACGCTCCCACGCTGTCGATCGGCGTGATGCAGGAACGGGTCGCGGTGCCATCGATATGGACCGTGCATGCCCCGCACAGGGCGACGCCGCAGCCGAATTTGGTTCCCGTCATGCCGAGCACGTCGCGGATCACCCACAGCAATGGCGTGTCCGCGTCGACATCGACGCTGTGCGATGTTCCATTGATATCGATCGTGAAGGCCATATGCCTCATCCTTTCTTCGGAGCCGCGCGATGTGACGATCGCGCGGCATCGTCGCTCTTACCAAGAAATGATGCCCGTCATACTCACATCAAATTGAAGACGGCGTCGACCTCGACGCGCGGTGCGCCTCAGATCGACTGACGCAGCGAGCGGAACGCGGTGCGCATTTCCGCGCAGAACAGTTCTGGCTGTTCCCAGGCCGCAAAGTGTCCACCCTTGTCGAGCCGGTTGTAGTGGATCAGCCGGGGATAGGCTCGCTCGGTCCAGCTCCGCGGCGCGGCGTAGATCTCATCCGGAAAGACGCTGACCGCGACGGGGATGGCGATATGCTTGGGTTCGAAGAAGGCCAGCTTGTTTTCCCAATACAGCCGCCCCGACGAGATCGCGGTGTTGGTGACCCAGTAGAGCGTGATGTTGTCGAGAATGTCGTCGCGGGTCAGGCCTTCCGGCTGGCCGTTGAAGACCCGCGCGATCAGCTCGGTGCTGCGCGCGTCATGGTCGAGGATCCAGGACGCGAGGCCGGCCGGCGAATCCACGATCCCATACAGCGTCTGCGGCCGGTTCGCCATCTCGGTGGCATAGCCGAGGCCATGCTTGTAGAAGTCGTCGAGCTGGTCATAGGCATGCTGCTCGTCGGCCGAGAGCCCAGACGGCGGCGAGCCACCGGGCTGCAGCGCCTTGGCGATGTCGGGTGGAACGGTCGCGGGCATGTTGGTGTGAATGCCCAGCAGCTCAGGAGGCGTCTGCAGCGCCATTTGCTCGGTGATGGCATTGCCCCAGTCGCCGCCCTGCGCCACATATCGCGTGTAGCCGAGCCGCTTCATCAGCACGATCCAGGCGCGCGCGACGCGAACGGGATCCCAGCCGGTCACGGTCGGTTTGCCTGAAAAGCCGTAGCCCGGGATCGACGGGATCACCAGGTGGAACGCATCGGACGCAGTCGCGCCGTGCGCCGTCGGGTCCGCCAGTCGATCGACGATCTTCAATTGCTCGATGATCGAGCCCGGCCATCCATGCGTGACGATCATCGGCATTGCATTGTCATGCCTGGAACGAACATGGATGAAATGGATGTCGACGCCGTCGATCTCGGTGATGAATTGCGGCAGGGCGTTCAGCCGCGCCTCCATTTTTCGCCAGTCATGGCCGCTCTCCCAGTAGCGGACGAGCGCCTGCATCGTTGCGAGCCGCACGCCCTGCGACTGGTCCGCGACGATCTCCTTGTCCGGCCACCGGCTAGCAGCGAGACGCCGTCGCAGATCGACGAGATCCTCCTCGGGGACGCTGACGTGGAACGGACGAATTGCATCGCTCGCGGCCGCCCGTGCCGGTTGAAGTGGAAGCAGGCTGGAGAGACCGGCCGCAGCCACTCCCATGACGGCGCCGTTCAGGAGCTGCCGTCGGTCCGGGTTGATGAGGTCGGTGCCCGTTTGGGGTGTCATCGTGAATCTCCCTGGCTTTGGTCTGCTCGGTGACCAAGATCGAACGCGATGGTCGGCTTCGCAGCCTCACGTTGGCGCAGGCACCGGAGATTTGCCCGTTATGGGTTGTTAGATGCCGTTAGGTCTTGCGAGCCAGGGCATGCGAAGTGGCTGCAAAGAGCATCGCGTATACAATCCATGGCGCACTTGTCCGACCGGAATTTGTTCTGGCGGCACCGCCGCGCTTCACCTAAAATCGAAGCCAATTCAACGCGCTGGAAAAGAACGACGTCATGACAACGCCGCCCGCGCAACGCAGCGAAGCGATCTCTTTCGGCCCCTTCGAACTGGTGGCGAGCGCAAGACGGCTGACAAGGAACGGTGTCCGCATCGAGCTCGGTGCCCGGGCCTATGACATCCTCGTGACGCTGCTGTCCCGCCCCAACGAAGTGATCAGCAAGCGCGAGCTGATCGCGCAGGTCTGGTCGGGGCTTGCCGTGGAAGAAGGCAGCTTGCGCTTCCACGTCGCGGGCCTGCGCAAGGCGCTCGGCGACGGCGCGAACGGCGCCCGCTATATCTCGACCTCCTCCGGGCGCGGCTACAGCTTCGTTGCACCGCTATCGCGATCGGGCGGTTCGGTCCCGCCTCCCGCCGAGCCGCACGCGAACTTTCATCACTACAATCTGCCCGGCCGGCTCAGCGTCATGATCGATCGCGAGGAAGACCTCGAGAAGCTGTCGATCCGGCTTCACGCTCACAGATTTGTCACCGTGGTGGGCACGGGAGGCGTCGGCAAGACCACGGTTGCGGTTGCGATCGCGCATCAATTGCGCACCGCCTTCAACGGCGCCGTCGTGTTTGCCGATCTCAGCATGTTCAGCGATCCTCGACTTGTCGCCACCGGCGTCGCGTCCATGCTGGGCCTGTCGGTCCAGAGCGAGGACGTCACCGCCGTCCTGATCGCCTATCTCAGGGACAAGCGGCTTCTCCTGGTTCTCGATACCTGCGAACATCTGATCGAAGCCGTTGCGGTTCTCGTCGCGGCAATCTTCGGAAGCGCACCGCACGTTCACATTCTTGCAACCAGCCGCGAAACGCTTCAGGTCGAGGGAGAACACGTCTACCGGCTGGACCCGCTTGCCTGTCCCCCCGACGACGGCGGACTGTCCGCCGATGTCGCACGATCGTTCCCGGCAACGCAACTGTTCGTCGAACGCGCCATGGCAAGCGGCGCCGAGCTGAACCTGGACGATACGGACGTTGCCATCGTCGCAGCCATCTGCCGCAAGCTCGATGGCGTGGCCCTTGCGATCGAATTGGCTGCTCGCCGCGTCGAAGTCTATGGGCTGAGCCAGACGGCCGCCCTGCTCGATCAGCGGCTGGCCCAGTCATGGTCAGGACCGCGCACGGCGCCGCCGCGACAAAGGACGCTTCAGGCCACCCTCGACTGGAGCTACGGGCTGCTCTCCGAAACCGAACGCACCGTGCTTCGCCGCCTCGCCATCTTCGTCGGAAACTTTACGCTTGACGCCGCGCAGGCCGTCGCGGCCGGCGACGGACTGGACGAGGCGACCGTTTTCGCGGCCATCGACAGCCTGGTCGCCAAGTCGATGATCGCGACGCGCTCGCTCGGCGCCATCATGCGATATCGCCTGCTCGACACGACACGGGCCTACGCGCTCGAGATAACGGTTGACGGCGCCGAAAGAGCCTCCGCGGCCGTACGCCATGCACGCTACTACCGTGAATGGCTCGCGCAGGCTGCGGGCGAATGGTCCAGCATGATGTCCGGCACGGAGCGCGCTCCCTATTTCGCCGGGATCAACAATGTTCGCGCGGCGCTGGACTGGTGCTTTGGCCCGAACGGGGATCTGCGTGCTGGCGTCAGTCTCGCGGCCGCCGCGGTCCCGATCTTTCTCGCCATGTCCCTGCTTCCTGAGTGCCATCACTGGTCGGAACGCGCGTTGAGCGCCGGCTTCATGAACAGCAGATCGGAGGAAATGCACCTGCAGGCCGGGCTCGGGATCTCGTCCATGCACCTCCATGGCGAGAACGAGCGGGCGCGGACGGCCTTGAACCGCAGCCTCGACATCGCGCACGACGAACGCGACGCGGCAAACGAAGCCGGCCTGCTTGGCATGTTGCATATGTTCCACTTCCGCGCTGGCGACTTCAATGTTGCGTTGTCCTTTGCCAGGCGGTGCCGGGCGCTCGCAGGCAGCGTCGAAGATCCGGCAGCGCTGGCGCTGGCGCATTCGATTCTCGGACGCTCACTTCTGATGATGGGCGATCTCGGCGGCGCGCGCGCGGAACTCGAGGCGCTGTTCGAGACCTGGTCGCCCACCCGGCACAGCCACACCATCTATCTCGTCCACGACCGGCATTTTCGAGCCGGCATTGCACTCGCAAGGACGCTGTGGATGCAAGGTCACCCGGCGCAAGCCGTCGCACGCGTCCAGGAGTTCGTCGAGGGCGCGAAAAAGATGGATCATCCGGCATCGGTTACCGTCCTTCTCGCCTGGGCCGCCTCGATCTTTTTCTGGACTGGCGATGTTGCCAGTGCCGAGGAACATATCGAGGCCTCGATCGCCATCGCCGAATCCTACTCTCTTGGCCCGCTCGCCGCGGTCGGGCGTGCCCGAAAGGCGCAGCTCGCCATTCGCTGGGGTGACGCCGGCAACGGCATCGCTCAGCTTCGTGCGTCGCTGGCCGAAATACATGCCGTCCGCTATGAGCTGATTACGACGGAGTTCAACATCTCGCTGGTACAGGGTTTGGCGGCCAGAGGGCAGCATGATGAGGCAATGGCTCTCGTCAATCGCGCAATCGAACATGTCGGCACCAACGGCGATACCTGTTACATGCCGGAATTGCTGCGCGTCAAAGCCGCACTTCTTCAGTCGAAGGCTCGGCCCTTTGACGAGGTCGAGGCCAGCCTGATGCATTCCCTTGAGCTCGGTCGCAGCCAGGGCGCACGCAGCTGGGAATTGCGCGCCGCCAGCGATCTTGCGGTGCTGCTGGCCGGAAAGGGCCGGCGTCACGACGCAAAAGCGGTCCTGGAACGCACCTACAGTCAATTCACCGAGGGCTTCGACACCACTGATCTCAGAACCGCCAAACGCCAGTTGAAGGATCTCTCATGACGGATTCCGATACGCCACGCGTCGATCGCATCAAGGGCTTTTGCGGCCTGTGCATTGCCCGTTGCGGCACCATCGCAACCGTGGAGGACGGCCGCTTCACGAGGCTCGACCCCGACCCGAGCCACCCCTCCGGAGCAGCGATCTGCGCCAAGGGCCGCGCCGCTCCCGAGCTGGTCTATCACAAGGACAGGCTGCAACGACCGCTGCGTCGAACCCGCCCGAAAGGCGACAGCGATCCGGGATGGGAAGAGATTTCGTGGGACACGGCGCTCGACCAGATCGCCGATGCGATGCGCCGGACCGCAACCCAATATGGACCTGAGGCTGTCGCCTTCAGCCAGTCCTCCCCATCCACGACCGCGATCGCGGATTCCGGACCATTCGTGCGCCGGCTGATGAACGCGTTCGGCACCCCCAACATGGTCTGGGCGATGGACCTGTGCGGCTGGGGGCGCGGTTTCGCCACGCGCTACGTCTATGGCGTCGGCAGCGTGGCGACAGGAAGTGCGGGCGGAGCCATGGCGGACATCGCCAACACCGGCTGCCTGATCCTGTGGGGCTACAATCCTTCATTCTCGCGCATTACGCACGCGACCGCGACGGTTGCCGGCCTCAAGCGCGGCATGAAGCTCATCGTGGTCGATCCGCGCCAGGTCGGACTTGCCAACAAGGCCGACGTCTGGCTGCGCGTACGGCCGGGCACGGATGGCGCGCTTGCGCTCGGTCTTGCGAATATCATGATCGAACGCGGATGGTACGATCAGGCATTTGTCCGCGCCTGGAGCAGTGGGCCGCTCCTGGTGCGCTCCGACACCAACCGCCTGTTGAAGTCGGAAGATGTCGCCTCCGATGGCGGACGCGGCTTTCTTGTCGCCTGGGATGCACGGTCGGGACACGCCGTCCGCTACGATCCCGCCACAGGCCGCTATGATGCGCCCGCCGAGCATCTGGCTTTGCGCGGCGACTACGCCGTTGCGACGACGGACGGGATCGTCAATTGCCGTCCCGTCTTCGATCACTATGCCGGTCTTTGCAAGCAATACTCGCCCGAGGCGATCACGCGGATATGCTGGATCTCTTCGGATCAATTGACGGAGGCGGCGCGCACGATCTGGCACGCGCGGCCGGTTTCCTACTATGCCTGGAGCGGACACGAGCATCACGCGAGCACGACGGACACCGCACGCGCCATCGCCATGCTCTATGCCTTGACCGGGAGCTTTGACGCACTCGGCGGCAATGTGCTGCTGCCGTCCGTGGCAACGCCGTCGATATCGGGCGAGGATCTGAACGCGGCGAAGGGCCTTGCGCCGGCGATCGGCGCCGCCGAACGTCCGCTCGGGCCTGCGCGGTGGAACAACGTCTCACCCCAGGATTTCTATCGCGCCGTGCTCGAGGGCACGCCCTATCCGGTGCGCGCGCTCATTGGGTTCGGGACCAATCTCTTGCTTGCGCATGCCGATCCCGCGCATGGCCGCGCGGCACTTGCCTCGCTCGATTTCTATGCGCATGCCGACCTGTTCATGAATCCGACCGCCGCGCTCGCCGATATCGTGCTTCCCGTCGCATCCTGCTTCGAGCGCGAAGCGCTCAAGATCGGGTTTGAAACGGATGAAGATGCGCAATCTCTGGTTCAGCTCCGGTCCAAAATCGTCCCGGCTCCGGACCAGGCGCGCCCCGACACCGAGATCGTCTTTGATCTGGCCACGCGGCTGGGTCTCGCGAAAGAGTTCTGGAATGGCGATGTCGAGGCAGCCTATCGCGCGCAGCTTGCGCCGAGCGGCCTTTCGCTCGAGCAGCTCAGGGCCGCTCCGGCTGGACTGCGCAAGCCACTCACCACGTTGCACTTGAAACATCAGGCGCTGGATGAGCGTGGAAACCCGCGCGGTTTTCCAACGCCGACGCGCAAGGTCGAGTTCTGGTCCGAGACATTCGCCGAGCACGGCCATGCGGCGCTTCCCGACATTGTCGAACCGTCGATCCGCGCCGTGGCGGACATCGAAAGTGCCGATCGCTTTCCGCTCGTTCTGACCTGCGCGAAGCCGAGCCTGTTCTGCCAGAGCCAGCATCGCGCCTTGCCGAGCCTGCGCAGACGAGCCCTGCATGCCGAGATCGAGCTGCATCCGGAAGCCGCCGCGGCCAGGAGGATTCATGACGGCGACTGGGTGGAGGTTCGCACATTGAACGGAGCGATGCGCGCCAAAGCACGCTTCAACGACACGCTGGACCAGCGTGTCGTCGTGGGACAACATGGCTGGTGGCAGGGCTGCGATGAACTCGGGATCGCGGCCTCGGATCCCACCGATCCGAATGGCAGCAACTTCAACCTGACGGTCGACGCCGCATTGCGCGACCCGATCAGCGGCACACCGTCTCATCGCTTTAACCTATGTGAAGTCCGGCCGCTGTGAATACCCACGCCATGTCTCCCCGCGACGCCTCTAAGCCGTTCGCATTCAAGCAAAATTCTCGCGGGGAACCCGATGCCAGGACCGCTTGGTTCAACGAAATGTCAACCGGTTTCGCCGGGCACCGCGTTCTGGTAGATCAGCAACAAGCATCTGGACTTCCCGTGAACGGGGCAATGGCGCGTGCCAGAGAACAAGACCCACGACTTGGCCATCTCCTTTGGGCCATTTCGACTGTTTCCGAGATCACGACTCCTGGAGAAGGATGGAGCTCCGCTTCATCTCGGAGGTCGCGCCCTCGACATCCTCGTTGTCCTCGCCGAGCGCGCCGGCGAAGTCGTCGACAAGCGAGAGCTGGTCAAGAAAGTCTGGGCTGATGTGAACGTGGACGAGGGCAGCCTTCGCTTCCACATCACCTCATTGCGGAAGGCGTTGGGCGACAGCGGCGAGGGTAGCCGCTACGTCGTCAATGTCCCCGGCCGCGGCTATTGCTTCGCCGGTCCGCTGTTGCGGGCCGCCACACCCGGCGCCCAATCATCCGGCAATGGCTCCGCTCTTCGCTCGCTGCCGGCGCCGCCGGCGAAAATGATCGGACGAGACGAGGTCGTCGAAAAAATCTCGGCCGAACTCGAGCTTCATCGCTTCGTCACAGTGGTCGGCCCCGGCGGCATCGGCAAGACCTCGGTGGCGCTCGCCGTCGCGCATCGCCGGCTCCCGGCCTTCGATGGCCAGGTCGCCTTCGTCGATTTCGGCGCGCTCATGGAGACGCGGCTCATTCCGGATACCATTGCCGCCGCGCTTGGGCTCACCGTCAGCTCGCAGGACCCGATACCGGGTCTCTTGAATTTCCTGCGCAGCCGGCCCATGCTCCTGATCTTCGACAGCTGCGAACATATCCTCGACGCGCTGGCGCCGCTCGCCGAGAGCATTGTTCGCGAGGCGACCGAGCTTCATGTGCTCGCAACCAGCCGCGAGTCGTTTCGGACCGAGGGCGAACGTGTCTTTCGCCTGTTTCCACTGGAATGTCCGCCGCAACGCGACGGACTCGGCATCGCCGATATCCTGTCCTATCCCGCAAGCCAGCTCTTCGTCGAACGCATTGCCGAGACTTTGAGCGAATTCGAGCTGAGCGAGGACGAGGCCCCTCTCGTTGCCGAGATCTGCCGGCGGCTCGACGGCATCGCGCTTGCCATCGAGCTCGCCGCCGGACGCGTCAACGCCTATGGCGTAGCCGGCACGGCCTCGCTGCTCGACAGCCGCTTCTCGCTGCTCTGGCGGGGGCGGCGCACCGCAATCCCGCGGCACCAGACGCTGAGCGCGGCGCTCGGCTGGAGCTACGACCTGCTGCCGGCCGCCGAAAGCGCCACGCTCCGCGGGCTGTCGATTTTCGTGGGCCCATTCACGCTCGAGGCAGCCCTCGCGCTCGCGTCCTGCCAAGGCATCAGCGAGCCGGAGGCGGTCGAGGCGATCTCGAACCTGCTGTCCAAATCCCTCATTGCAACGACGCCGACGGAGCGGCGACTGCGATATCGCCTGCTCGACACGACCCGCGCCTTCGTGGCAAGCAAGCTCCTGGACAGCGGAGAAACGAACAGGGTCGCGCGCGCCCACGCGGAATATTTCCGCGACTTCCTGCATGACATTTCAGTCAAGTCGACCGGCCTGCAGAGCGCGGGCGGCTTTCTTCCCTATGCCGACCACCTGCCCAATGTGCGATCCGCGCTCAGCTGGAGCTTTTCGGATGGCGGCGACCTCGGCATCGGCGTGGAGCTGGCCGCCTCGGCCGCACAGTTCTTCCTCGAGCTCACCTTGCTCACCGAATGCTTTCACTGGACGCAACAGGCCCTCGCGTCCCTACGTGCGACGTCGGTGGATGGCCGTCAGGAAATGATGTTGCAGGCGGCGCTCGGCGTCTCCGTGATGTTCACGCAGGGCAATACGGAGGCCGTCCGCTCGGCCTTCACACGAAGCCTTGAGCTCGCCGAAGCGCGCGATGATCTGCACTGGCAGCTCTGGCTGCTGCGCGGCCTGCATATTTACCTCACACGGGTCGGAGATTTTCACGGGGCGCTCGCAACCGGCAAGCAGGGAGAGACTGTCGCCAGGAAGCTGAATGATCCGACCAGCACGCTGAACGTGGAATGGATGCTGGGCGTGGCGCATCATTTGATCGGCAACCAGGACAAGGCCGTCGAGCTCTGCGAAAGCGCGATGGTGCATAACCCGACATCCCGGCGGCTGAATATCGGGCATCTCGGTTACGACGACCGTATCGTTGCGCTGGTCGCCCTCGCGCGGGGGCTCTGGCTCACCGGACGGCCGGACCGCGCGATCGAGGCGGCGAGGTACACCGTTCGCGAAGCAGAGCAGCTCGAACAGCCCTTAAGTCTCGGAATTTCCCTGATCTGGACCATCTATGTCTTTCTCTGGGTCGGCGACTGGACCAGCGCCGAAGGCATGATCGATCGGCTGATCGATCACGCCGCCAGGCACTTCCTCGGCCCCTATCACGCCGTCGGCATTGGCCAGAAAGGCGAGCTTCTGCTGCGCCGCGGAGACATAGAAGGGGGAATCGAACATCTGCGCCGCAGCCAGGCCGCGTTGTACGCGACACGCCATCGGATCATGACGACTGTCTTTGCCACCGCGCTGGCCGAGGGTCTCGCTGCGCTGAACCTTTTCGAAGAGGCGTTGCACACGGTCGAAGACGCCATCGCCCAGATCGACGATCACGGCGAATCCTTCGACATGCCGGAAATGCTGCGCGTAAGAGGGGACATTCTAGCGCGGTGCGGCAAGCCTGCGGAGGCCGAGAGCGAACTTCAGAGATCGCTGGCTCTGTCGCGCAAGCAGTGCGCGCTTGGCTGGGAGCTGCGCGGAGCGGTCAGCCTTGGCCGGGTGTGGCACAAGGCCGGGCGGGCCGGCGAGGCGCGGACCTTGCTTGCACCGCTTCTGGCGCGCTATCAGGAAGGCCTCTCGACCCGCGATCTCGTCGCCGCGAGAAATGTCCTGAACACCCTGAATTGAATGTTGGTTCAACAAGATACCGCCGGATGGCGCTCTCGCAACTCCTAACAATTTCTAACACGCCAGGCCGCATTGCTCCCGTCATGCTGGTGACACACCATGGCGGATCTGACGAAACATGGCACTTCTGGACGATGCCATCGAAGCGAGTGGAGGTATGGCGCGCTGGAACAGCGTGAGCCGGTTCACGCTCCATCTGTCCATCGGGGGTGCCCTGTTCTCCGATGCTGGACACGCCGACGACTTCAAGGACCTGATTGCGGAAGGATCCACGCGGACCCAGTCCGTCCGATTCACTGGCATCACGAGCGGCGAAAGATCCGGTACGTTTCAACCCGACACGATCACGATCGAAGACCTCGATGGGCAGATCTTAAGGACCTGGTCTCGTCCGACACTGGCATTGTCAGATGATGCAAAGCATCCGCTTGCGGACGACCTGCATCTGGTCTTCTTCTGCGGTGTCGCGATCTGGACCTATCTGACGACGCCGTTCCTGCTGGCCCGCCCCGATGTCGCGGTGGAAGAGCTGCCGCCGTGGCGTGAAAATGCCGAACTCTGGCGGCGCCTCCGCGCGCAGTTTCCGCCAGACCTTCTCACGCATGCGCCCGAGCAGATCTTCTATTTCGACGAGCGCGCCTTGCAGCGACGGACCGATCACGATCTGCTGGGAACGAAGGTCGCCGACTATTCGTGGGCCCATCAGACGTTTTGCGGCATCGTGGTTCCGACGCTTCGGCGCTCCCAGGTGCTGAGGCCCGACGGAATTGCGGTCGCCAGACCGGCCCTGATCGATGTCGAGGTTTTTGACGCCTCATTCGAATAGCGATCAGGCGCTCTTCGGCCGAAAGGCGACCACGGATCCGCCCGGCTCGCTCTCGCGCACCGCCACCTCGATCGCCTTTGCGAGCGCAGCCTGATCGAAGGGCTTTGAGATGCGCGGCAGGCTGGAACGCTCGCCGCTCGGCAGCTCGGCATAGCCGGTGCTCAGAAGGAACACCGGCCTCGGACGCTCCGCAGCCACGGCATCGGCAAGCTGGAGGCCGTTCATCCCAGGCATGGCATAGTCCGTGACGACGAGGTCGACGGTTCGTGTGCGGTGGAGCAACGCCAGTGCCTCTTCGCCCGAACGCGCCTCCACGACAGCATGCCCAAGATCCTCCAGCATCGCCGCGGTGTTCTCGAGCACCAGGAGGTCGTCGTCGACGACCAGCACGGAAAGCCTGCGGCTGGGCCTGACAATCGAGACGATCGGCTCACCGCGCGGCGCCGGCGCCGCCACTTCCTCGGCGACCGGCAGCCAGATCTCGGCCGTCGTGCCCTCTCCGGGCTTGCTCCTTAGGACGAGCCTGCCGCCGGATTGCTCGGCGAGACCGTTCACCATCGACAGCCCGAGGCCCGTGCCTTTGCCGACGCCCTTGGTCGTGAAGAAGGGCTCCTGCGCGCGTTTGAGCGTCTCTTCGTCCATGCCGCAGCCCGTGTCGGTCACCGAGAGCGCGACATGACGCTTTGCCGGACCGCTGCTCTCGTCGCGATCCTCGCACGCGGCAATGGTGATCGCACCACCGTTCGGCATGGCGTCGCGCGCGTTCACGGCGAGATTCAGGATGGCAAGCTCGAGCTGGTTCGCGTCGGCTTTGACCTTGGGCAAGCCCATCGGAAACCGCGTTTCGATGCGAATGCCCGCGTCGAATTTCAGCAGCGAAGTCATGCCGCGCACCAGATCCGGCACGTCGACCACCACGGGCTTGAGGTCCTGCTTGCGCGCGAAGGCGAGCATGCGCTGGGTCAGCGAGGCGCCGCGCAGCGCGCCCTGCATGGCGTTGTCGACCAGCCGCACGACCTTCGGATCGTCCAGGTTCAGGCGCTTCTTCATGAGTTCGAGGCTGCCGAGAATGGCGGCGAGCAGGTTGTTGAAATCGTGCGCGATGCCACCGGTGAGCTGGCCGATCGTCTCCATCTTCTGCGACATGACCAGCGCTTCACGCGTCCGCTCCAGCGCCTCCTGCGCCCGCCGCCTTTCGCTGACGTCACGCACGATCTTGGCAAAGCCGATGATGCCGCCGCTTTCATTGTGAACCGCGACGATCGTCACCTCGGCCCAGAAGCGGCTGCCGTCCTTGCGCATGCACCAGCCTTCGGTCGCGGACTTTCCCTCCCGTTCCGCGGCGATCAGTGCGCGCGCCGGCCCCCCGGCCGCACAGTCGTCCTCGGTATAGAAGATGGTGTAGCTGGTCCCCACGATATCGTCGCCATAGCCGATCAGCCGGCGCGCGCCGAGGTTCCAGTTGCCGACGCGACCATCGGGTTCGAGCATGAAGATCGCATGGTCGGCGACGCCCTCCACGAGAAGCCGGAAGCGCTCCTCGCTGCGCCGGAGCGCATCGGCCTCGCGCTCGGCGCGCTCGGCGCTGGCGCGGTCGTAGATCGCGGCCGCAAGCCCGATGCTCAGGATGATGATGGTGGTGCCGGCGAGCAGGAACGCGAGCGGCGCCTGACCGACCACGGAGTGCCCGGCATGCTCGGCAATCGAGACCGCCGGCACGAACGAGGCGCCGGCCATCGCGGCGTAATGCATGCCGGAGATGGCGAGGCCCATCATGAGCCCTGCGAACAGCCGCTGCACGGCACTCGTGTTGCGGAAGGCCAGCCACAGCGCCACGACCGAGGCGCTGACGGCGATGACGATCGACAGCACGACCCATCGTGGATCGTAGATGATCGACGCCGCCATCCGCATGGCGCCCATCCCGGTATAATGCATGGCGGAAATGGCGAGCCCCATTGCCAGGCCGGACGCAAGGAGCGCGCGCGGGCGCCGTCCGACGACAGCAAACGCGCCGCCCGCGACCACGATGGGGACGACGAGCGAAAGGATCGTCTGCAGCGGATCGTACGCCACCTCGATTCCAGGCAGGCTGAAGGCCAGCATGCCGACGAAATGCATCGACCAGATACCGCCACCCATGGCAATCGCAGCGGCCCCGAGCCACGCACGACTGGTGCGCCCGGACGCGGCCCGCATCCGGGTAGCAAGGTCGAGCGCAGTGTAGGAGGCGAGCGCGGCGATCAGGATCGACAGCGCGACCAGAACCGGATCGTGGAGAGCTGTATGGTGATGCATCCCGCCTCACTCTAGCTAAAATCCAGCGCAAATTCACGCAACTAGGGTGGGTCCGCAATCACGATCATCTGTTGGTCGGTTGCCCGAAGGGAACCGCCGCAGATGATGCGGGTCATCATCAGTTCCTCGAATCCGGGCTACAACCTGACCGACGAATCAGCGATGACCACACCTGCCAAGCCCCGCCCAAATTCTTGGCAAAAAAGCGGCGTCGACATGAGCCGTACTTGATGGTCGGCGATCAGGCGCAAAACCAGAGTCCAACCGCCGCATCCAGCCCGGCACCGGCGGTCAAAGATCCTTCTCGGCGAGCCTGCGAAACGCGTCGGGAACGGAATGAAAAACGCCCAGGGCCGCCCGGCCGTATCCGATGGCATCCCATCCGAACCGATCGCGAATCCGGTCGACGGCCCGGTCGGCCGCCAGACGCGCAGCGCCTATTCTTGTGCCGGGTCGGCGGCGTTCGTCCTGAAGGCCGAGCGGCAGTTCAAGCTCCAGATCCCAGTGCTCTTCGAAATGCGACACGGAAATCGCCAGCAGCGAGATGATCTTCTCGTCGGGGTGGTCCGCAAGGACCGCACGCACCAGCGCCTCGGCGAGTTCGGCAAGAATTACGGTCGCAGAGATCGGCACGTCGAGCGTGACCGAGCGCGTCACGGACCTCAGGTCGGCAAAGCGAACACGGACCGTCACGGTTCGGCCGGATCTCGATTTGGCGCGCAGCCGGCTCGCGATCCGGTCGGCGAGGTGAAGCAGGGTTGGCCGAACGACGCTCTCCTCCGCCGGCTTCCTGCCAACAGCGGATTGCGCGCCGGCCGATCGGGCGCGGTGGTTCGTCCGGATTTTCCTGACGTCGCGATTCCACGCGAGATCAGCAAGCTTCGCTCCGGCTGCGGGACCGAGCAAGCCTTCGAGCGACCATCCCGGTGTGGCCGCGAGCTGTCCGATCGTCAGCACACCGATCTCAGCGAGCCGCGCCTTGGTGACCGGACCGACGCCCCACATCAGCTCGACCGGAAGGTGGTGAAGGAATTTCAGCTCGATGGCGGGATCGACAACGACAAGTCCGTCCGGTTTGGCCACCTGCGAGGCAATCTTTGCCAGGTGTTTGGTGCGCGCGACGCCGATCGAGATCGGAAGGCCAAGCTCGGCCCGCACGCGGGCGCGGATCGCCTTGGCGATGTCGGGAGGCGGACCGAACAGATGGGTGCAGCCCGCAACGTCGGCAAACGCCTCGTCGATGGAAATCCGCTCGACCAGCGGCGTGAAATCGCCGATCACCGAGATCGCGGCGTCGCCGAGCCGCTGGTATTCGTTGAAATGCCCATCGACAAAGATGAGTTGCGGACAAAGTTCCTGCGCCTGCCGACCCGGCATGCCGCCGCGGACGCCGAACGCGCGGGCCTCGTAGGACGCCGCCAGCACGACCCCTCCGCCGACGGCGATCGGTTTGCCGCTGAGCGCCGGATCAAGCAGCTGCTCGACCGACGCGTAGAAGGCGTCGAGATCCGCGTGCAGGATGGTGGCTGTCGTAACCATCCCGACCGTTCACCCCGGATGTTTCGCACGTCCTCGAGCGAGAACATAATGAGAACGTGCGTGGCGCGTGTCAAGTGTCGATGCTGATCGATGTCGTCGCACCGCTTCGTCGTCGCCTGGACCGCCCAGGCGACACCCTGCGGAACGATCACGCTTATGACGTCGTCGACGCAAAAACGCCGAGGCATCAACATTCAGCGGGCAAGCGGCTCACGGCGCCGGGCCGCAGGTCGATGGCGACACCGAGACATTCGTGGTTTGCATCGAGCGCGAGCTTTGCTCGACGAGATGCGCGAACTGGCGACGCTCCGGCGATGTCTCGACACGCTCGAGGCTGCAGTTGCAGAAGCGGATCAGGGTTCACGACCGGGAGCAATCTTTGAAGGATCGGCTCGTTGGGCGCACGCTCGTCTGTCGCGGACCGTTCTCCTGCGCGGCGATCAGAACCGTCAGCCTTCGAGAACGAACGCGAAAGCTGACGATCATTTGAACGTTCACCGCTGCTGTCGAGTTTGGAATCTCTCGAATGTGCATTTTGGCCGGCTTTTGGCCATTTGCCTCCACTTTGATGCGGTCAAAGTCACTCCTGCCCCGATCCGGAGCTGCGCGAACGCAAAACTAAAAATCGCATTTCTCGATTCATGCAACCACAGATTAATACAACTTCGTGCTCCTGCAACCGTCCAAGAGTTATGGCCTCAACGTGTCACGCTTTGGCCGCGTTTGACATTTTGTATCCAAAGATAGCGAGCAGCGGCGCGTGATGGCATGTCAAGACTTTCTCGCCAGACGGGGTCTGGCCTGGGACGATGCGACCAGAGCGTGCGGCTGGCGACGCTATTTCCACTCCCCACCGTCGTCCGCTTTTCCCTTCGTCACACTTTATCGAGAGGCTACCATGCTCAAACTTTGTCTCGGCGCACTGACTGTCGCCGCATTCGCGGCCCTGATCGGGCCTGCGTCGGCCCAGCAGGCGACGACACCGCCGGCTGCGCCTGCGCAAGCGGATTCGGGGCAATCGAAGTCACCCGAAGGCGCACACTCCTACTTCGTCAACCTCAAGGATGGCGATACCGTCACCAGCCCATTCAAGGTGATTTTCGGCCTCACCCCGAACATGGGCGTCGCGCCGTCCGGCGTCGACAAGCCGAACGTCGGCCATCACCACCTGCTGATCGACAAGACGCTGTCGGCGGAGGAAATGACCCAGCCGATCACGGTCGATGAACAGCATGTCCATTTCGGCAAGGGCCAGACCGAAACCATGGTGACGCTGCCGCCCGGCAAGCACACCTTGCAGCTCATGCTCGGCGACTGGACCCACGTTCCCTTCAATCCGCCGGTCAAGTCCGAGGTCATCACCATCAACGTGAAGGCGGATGCGGCCGGTGCGAAGCCGACCAACGCGATGGCGGCGGAGTCGAAGGAAATCCATCACCATCACCATCACCATCACCACCACCATCACTACCATAAATGATTTGATGCGCAGGCCGTGATCCCGCCGTCCTTCGCGGCTCCGAGCTCCCGTGCCCGCCCTTTGATTCCTCGAGCCTCCGTCCCGATCAATCGGAACGGAGGCTCGTTTTTTTTCTGTCGCATTTCTTCGCACGAACCGCCGCCCAAGCCGCGACGCGCTTCGGCTGGCGTCATACGTCGCCCTGGTTGAGACGACCTGGCAGGCGCCGCAACCTCCTCGTGCTAGCCGGAGCTGAAACGGGTCGCATCCGCTGAGACCGCCAAATGGGTAGCGATCGACCTGCACGAGACGAAAGCGCGGCTTCAACACCCTGCGTTTCGGGTCGCATCCGAATTGTGGCAAGTGTGGTATTTTAGAACCAGCGTATCGCAGGTTGCATCGAAGCCGTGGCAATCGCCACGCGTTGATTATCAATTTTCCACGCTGATATTGCTAGCCGATATTGCGAAGCATTTGCGAGTCGGCGATCCGCCCCAACCCTGGGCTTTGCACCCTCGCTACAACCAGAGCGCGGCAGACTTTTGCGTGCGTTTTACTCTGGAATTTATCTAAGGCTGTCGACGGCCTCGGGCGTGTCGGAAATCAGTCTTTATGGGTTCCGAATCTTGGTTAAAGCAAGGCTAGCAATGTATTTGCTGTTTCTAAGGGCAATAGTGTTCCTAGAAAAATACAATCGGGGGTTAACCTCATGTCGAACCGTGAGTGCGCGCGTCCGGAAGCGCTCATGCTGTCGAACGATAAATTCTCTGTCTGGCAGCGGAATTCCGGGAACATGAATGCTCAAGCGTGGGTGCGCTCAACGACGACGCTCGTGGCGGCGTCGTTCTTGCTGGGCGTCAGCAGCGTCGCGGTGCGCGCGGCCGATGCAACCTCATCGCAGGCCGATCAGACCGCGGCCACCAACCAGCTCTTGATGCAGAAGCTGGAAGCGATGGAAAAGCGCATGCGGACGCTCGAAACCGAGCTCAAGCAACAGAAGAAGCAGACGCCGGCGACGGCCCAGGCGGCACCGGCAACGCCGCCCCAGTCCGGCGGACCGCGCGTTGCGAACGGCGCGAGACCGACCTCCACGCCGCTGCAGCCGACCGACGCGATGGCCAAGGCGATCGCCGACACCGCAAAGGACAAGAAGAACGACCTGTTCGGGGCGGGCGGCACCGCGGTCCCGGGCATTCCCGGCATGAAGATCGGCATGTACGGCGAGATCAAGTTCGGCTCGGTGCAGAATCCCAACGCCAACGGCCAGTGGCAGAACGGCTTTGACATGGCCCGCCTGGTGCTGCTGCCGACCTACCAGGTCACCGACAACATCGTGTTCAACGCCGAGATCGAGTTCGAGCACGCCGGCACCGGTTTTGACAACGACGACAAGCTGCACGGCACCGCCGAGATCGAGCAGGCCTTCTTCGACCTCCGCGTCAACGATCACTTCACCCTGCGTTCGCCGGGCGTCGATCTCGTGCCGATCTCGTTCAACAACCTCTACCACGAGCCGACCCTGTTCTACAGCGTGCAGCGGCCGGAGCTCGCCAACGGCCTGATCCCGTCCACCTGGGTGGCGCCGTCCGCCGGCTTCTACGGCAAGATCGTCGACGGCCTGAACTACCAGGTCCAGTTCAGCCAGAGCGCCGAGGATTTTGGCGATGACTTCGATCATCGCGGCGCGAACGGGGCTCCGATCCCGGGCGGCTATGCGGCCGGCGTCAACGGTCTCGACGCGCTCGGCTTCGCGCACGCTCCGCTCGGCGACTTCAGCCAGATGAGCAACCAGGTCGCCTTTACCGGCCGTCTGAGCTACACGCCCTCGTTCATTCCCGGCTTCGCCGGCAGTTCGGCCGCCTACTACTCGCCGAACATCACGCCGCGCGGCGCCTATGGCGACGACGGTCGCCAGCTCGGCACCAACAGCATGCTGATCCTCGATACCGAAGCGCGCTATCGCGTGCCCAACACCGGACTGGAGCTGCGGGCCGAATATGCCTATGTCCGGTTCGGCAACCCGGAAAACCTGCGAGCCAACAACGACAGCCTCGACGACAACAATGTCGGCAAGGACATGTATGGCTATTCGGGCGAGATCGCCTATCACGTGCCGATGGGCAACATTCTCGGCAGCGACTGGGAGGCTGTGCCGTTCTATCGCTACACCCGCCAGAACCTGCAGACCGGCAGCGTGTTCGGCACCTTCGACTTTGCCAACGGCTTCAACAATCCGACTGGCCACGGCGACATGACGTTCCACGACGTCGGCATCGCCGTGTTCCCCAATCCGAGCCTGGTGTTCAAGCTGAACTACACCAAGATCACCGACAAGAGCGTCACCGGCCCGCAGAACGATCAGGTTCTCGGCGGCGTCGGCTGGCTCTGGTAACGGCTTAATGCAACGGGCTGCCGCGGCCAGAACGGCCGCGGCAACTCCGTCAAGCAGCAAAATTCGAGGCGACCGGCAGGCCGGAGGGCGAGAGCTTTTCGGCTGATGGTGGCGCACGCAAAAAACCTCCAGAATGGATGCTCGGTCGCGTGGTTGGTGTTGGTAATTTCGGTCCAGGCCGGCGTCACGTGCTCGCTGCGGTGCTGGTGGTGTCGTCGTTCGCTCTTGCCGCCTGCAATTCGCTGACGACCAGTGCCGACGATCGCGGTGACGTCGACGTTCTCGACAGGGTCCGCTCGCTGGATCTGACACCCCGCTATCCAACGCAGCTCGGCTCCGAGCAGCCACAGGCGGCGCGCAACGCGCAAGCCGCGATCTACACCGGCACCGTCAGCCCGGCTGCCGAGGACTCTGCCGCAGCTCCGGCGCAAAACCCGCAGGCGGTCGGCAACGGTTTCCAGCTGAACTTCGAAAACACCCCGGTCGCCACCGTCGCCAAGGTCGTGCTCGGCGACATCATGGCTACGGGCTACACCATCGATCCGCGCGTCCAGGGCACGGTCAATCTTGCGTCAGTGCGTCCGGTGCCCAAATCCGACATCCTTTACGTGCTGGAAAATGCGCTGCGCCTGTCCGGTATCGCGCTCGTCCGCGACAACGCAGGCTATCGGCTGATTCCGCTCGGCGATGCCGTCGGCGCCGGCAATCTGGACGCTGCCGGCGGCGCGGCAGAGCCGGGCTACGGCATTTCCGTGGTGCCGCTGCAATTCGTGTCGGCCCAGACGCTTTTGAAACTGCTCGACAGTTTTGCGCTCAAGCCCGGCACGGTGCGCGCCGACCCCGGCCGCAACCTCCTATTGGTCCAGGGCACCGGCACTGAGCGACGGACCGCGATCGAGGCGGCGCTGAGTTTCGATGCAGACTGGATGCGCGGACAATCGGTCGGCGTGTTTCCGATCGTCAACGGCAATCCCGAGCCGATCGTCGCCGAGCTCGAAAAGATCATGGACGCCGGCGACAACGGTCTCGGCCAGAGCCTGGTCAAATTCCAGAGCGTCAGCCGGATGAACGCCATCATGGTGATCTCCAAAAAACCGGCGCTGCTGCACACCGCAGAAACCTGGATCAGGCGGCTCGACAGCGCCAACGCGACGCGAAGCAGCGTTCACGTCTACCGGATCAAATATGGCGAAGCGCGCCAGATGGCGCGGGTGCTGACCGACATGTTCATCGGCAATTCCGGCAACGGCCTCGACGCGGCATCGAACGAACTCGCGCCGGGCTCGGGCGCGTCGTCGAGTTCGAGCATGGAGCGGTTGTCGGCCGCCGGCACCGCGTCGCAGTCGGGCGGTTTTGCCGGCCAGAGCCAAGGCAATAACGGCCTGGTCGCCAATCGCGGCTTTGGCGGATCGCCGCCGCCGGCCGCCACCGATGCGTCCGCCAATTCGGGTCTCGATGCGCGCTCCTCGTCCGCGGGCAGCAAGGCGATCATGGACGGCGTGCGGATCACGGCGGATGCCGTCAACAACAGCCTCTTGATCTATGCCGATCTGGAAAACTACCGGCTGATCGAAAGCACGCTCAGGCAGCTCGACCGGCCGCAATTGCAGGTCGCCATCGATGCGACCATCGCCGAGGTCACGCTCACCGACGAGCTCAGCTATGGCGTGCAGGCCTATCTGACCAGCAAGAATCTCGGCCTCGGCACCGACAAGGGATCGCTGCTCAACACCACAGCGACGTCGGCGCCGACCACCACCGCCTCGGCGGCGGGAACGATCACCAATGCTTTCCTCAATCGCGCCTTCCCCGGCTTCAATTTTCTGATCGGATCGGAATCCCAGCCCAGCGCGATCCTCGATGCGCTGCATACGGTGACCGACGTCAAGGTGCTGTCGAACCCCTCGCTGGTCGTGATCGACAACCAGGTCGCGACCCTGCAGGTCGGCGATCAGGTGCCGGTCTCGACCGGCAGCGCCACCGTGCTGACCACCAGCAACACCGTCGTGAACACGATCGACTATCGCAACACCGGAATCATCCTGCGGGTGGTGCCGCGGGTCAACGAGAACGGCAATGTCCGGCTCGACATCGAGCAGGAGATCAGCAATGTCTCGCAGGCCACCGCCAACACGCTGACGCCGACGGTGTCGGAGCGCAAGGTCAAGAGCTCGGTCGCGGTGGCGAGCGGCCAGACCGTGCTGCTGGCCGGCCTGATCAGCGAGACGCGCGAGGGCAATCACAGCGGCATTCCAGGCCTCGACCAGATCCCGCATTTCGGCGACCTGTTCTCGCACAATGACAACACGCGGGGACGGACCGAGCTGATCATCTTCATCCGTCCCCAGATCATCCGCGACGGCACCGACGCCCATTATGTCGCCGAGGAGCTGCGGTCAAAGCTGCGCGGCACCGTCAAGCCGGTGTCCGAGACTGCGCTGCAAGTGTCGCGGGTGCAGTAGATGATGCGACATCTGCCGAAAGCCTTGTTCGTCGTGGCGCTGGCCGTCGGTGTCGCCACGCTCTCGCCTGCAATCGCGCGCGAGGGCCTGGCCGCCTTTGCCCACGGCAACTGCGTGCAGGCCGCGAGATCGCTGGCGGCGTTGGCGCGGCGGGGCAACCCACGCGCCATGGCCCTGCTCGGCTTCCTGTACGAGCACGGGCTCGGCGTGCCGCAATCCTACGACGCCGCGGCCAGCCTCTATGTCGACGCCGCCGAACGCGGCGATCCCACCGGTCAGCATCTGCTCGGCCTGATGTATGACAAGGGGCACGGCCTGGAGCGGGACGACGTGCTCGCCTACAAATGGCTGAGCCTGGCTGCGGCCGCCGCGCCCGCTCGCGAGCGCGAGCCCTATCTGCGCATCCGCGACGCCGTCGCATCAAAAATGTCGCTCGCCCAGATCATGGAGGGCCAGCGGCTCGCACTGGATTGGCGGCTGCGGCCGTGAGGCCCGGGATAGCGGGTTCCTCTTGACGGACTTGTCAAACAACCTGATGTGCAGCCGCCTGCGTTCTCGCGGCGCAAAGCCACATCGTAGCGAAGGCTGCCGCGCCGAAGCCCATCGGGGCGAAGGCGGGCTTCCGGGCCCGCGAGCACGCCAAGCCAGCCACCCCAACCAAAATATCGAAAACAACCCCATGCAAAGTAGCTGGCCGGCGCGGCCAAAGCGGCTTCGAGTGACATTGACACGTCGGGCAAATCAGGGGCACGACTCTACGATCGCGCACCAGAAGCGCCTGCCTTGTTGCACATCGCTTTGTCGTACAACCACCCCGCTAGTCACACTGGTTTTCGGACAAAATGTGGCAATTTTGTACGAGAACAGCTCTGGAGTGTATTTCCGACATGGCACAACTCAGCGCCGGTCAGATGCCGACATGTTCGTGAAACGTCCACCGAGGGTTACATGAGAGTTTCACGTGGGTATCATTGTTCGCCCCTCGTTCCGTCTCTCCATAATCCGGCGAAGCATTAGGGCGCCGGTTGTCGCGGAACACACTAGCAGAACAAATGTAGAACGTTTATGCTTGCTTAAGACGGATTTGTGAGTCTGCATAGGGGAGAAGCCTATGGCCGAAACGTCGATTGAGTGGACCGACGCAACCTGGAATCCGGTTGCGGGCTGCACAGTTCTGTCACCCGGGTGCACGAATTGCTACGCGATGCGGATGGCCGCTCGCCTTGAGATGATGGGGCAGGAGAAGTACCGCGCTCTCACGCGCAAGAGCGGCGGCCGATCGGTCTGGACAGGGAAGCTATTCCTCGACGAAAAGGCACTCGGCGCTCCCAAAGCGTGGAGGAAGCCCAGGCAGATCTTCGTCAACTCGATGTCTGACCTGTTCCATGTCGACGTGCCGGCCGAGTTCGTCGCGAAGGTTTGGAGCACGATGGCCGAGACACCTCACCATACCTATCAGATCCTCACGAAACGACCTGATCGAATGGCAGAGATCACGCGAGATTTGCGCGTTCTGCCAAACGTGTGGCTCGGGACGAGCGTCGAAAATGCCGACTATCTCGATCGGATCGATCACCTAAAGGACATCAAGGCCGCGGTCCGCTTTATCTCGTTCGAGCCACTGCTTGGTTCGGTCGCTTCGGCCGATCTGAGCGGCATTCAGTGGGCAATAGTCGGCGGCGAGAGCGGCCCACGCGCTCGTCCGATGAATCCGCATTGGGTCAAGGAAATCAAATCGTCATGCCGTCGATTTGGTACTGCGTTTTTCTTCAAGCAGTGGGGTGGCAAGAACAAAAAAGCCGCTGGCCGAAAGTTCAACGGCCGGACCTACGACGAGATGCCACTAATCGAAAAGGCCGCGTTGGCCTGAACTGTTGGAAGCGACTTTCCAAAATCTGTGCGCGAGGTCGTGTCTGGCAACCAATGTCAGCCAGTAAAGATGCTGGCCTTGGTCGCCAGTTATCAACTGCATGGCCGTCGACGCCGATATTCCGAGCGCCTCGACTTTCTTGCGCCAAAACTCGAACACTTCGCGGCGAACGGCGGCGTGTTTCTGGTTCACATTGACCGCAGATCGCCATTCCGGAGCGAAATGATCGAAGGCAGATCGCTGAGCGGCGATGTTCATGCCCGTATCGCGTTGAAGGTCCATCTTGCTGATGTGGACGAGCGTGTCGATGTATCGAAGCCCAGCGAACGTTTCGATCACACTGAAGTCGAAGGCTCCAAGATTATAGGGGTCTATGAAAACGAAATGTAGGCTCCGCTGCTTTAACAACTCCCTGATCTTACGACTTGCTGTAGTTGCGTCTCCGTCTATTCCAAACACCGGAGCGCCAGCGGCCTTCAGGCGCTGTACTGCTAATGATCTGCGGTAGTCGTCCGCATCCGCAACGCAAACCTCGGTAAATGGAGATCCAGATGCCACACTGGCTTTCCAGGCAGCTACGCAACTGCCGTCTATGAATTCTCCAGTCCACTTGATTTTTGATCGACCAGGTCCACAGAACAACTCAACGTAAGTTGCGCCGCCTTTTCCCGGGCCTAGCCACTTGGCGCGAACGGCGCGTGAAATATCGATGTATCGACAGAGGGAATCGATTTTGCTCTTGGCCCAGCGGCCGACCTCTTCAACCTCGAGGCCGTCATCGCCTTCGACGAGCTTCCCCATGCGATTTGATCAATTCCTATTCAACAATAACCGCCCGATTCCGCCAGACCAACAGCGCTCGCGCATTGCGTGATCGCAGCCGTGTCTGTTGCCATTCTCGGCGCCTCTGCGGCGGTCGCTGAGCGACCGCGGAGCGGCCGGCGCGTCACCCCGCCTTGTCGCTGAACGCGGCGGGAAGCGTGGCGAGAAACGACATGACGCGCTGCGTGCGCAGGGGCGGGCGGCGGTTGGAGGTGCGCAGCATCCATAGGGGCTCGGCCGGCGCGCGCCAGGGCGCAAGCACTTCGACGAGCCGGCCGGTGCGCAGATCTTCATGGACGAGCCACGCCGGCCCCCAGCCGACGCCGAACCCATTTGCAATCAAAGCGAGCGAAGCGTGCGCGTCGTCGCAAATGTGCTTGGGCTTGGGCGCGACGCGAACGGGTCCTTTGCCGCGCGGGTCGGCGAAGCGCCAGGTCAGGATCTGGCCGCTCGCGGGATTGCGGAAGCCGACGTGGTCATGCGCGGAAAGCTCGTATGGAGTCCCCGGCGCGCCGCGCGCGTTCAGATAGGCGGGCGAGGCGCAAGCGATCCAGGAGAACGTGCAAAGCCGCCGCGCCTGATGGCCGGGCACGCGGTCAAGGGGTCCTGAGCGGATCGCGACGTCGACGCCTTCCGCCGCGAGATCGAGAATCTCGTTGCGGAATTTGATCTCGATCTCGATTTCCGGGCGTTCCCGCAGGAACGCGGGCAGTCGCGGCAGGATGCAGGCGCGCGCGAACGAGGCGGGGGCGGTCACGCGCACCCGTCCGCCATCGCCGCGCGCGGCTTCGCCGAGCGCGGATTGGACACGGGCGAGACTTTCGGCCAGCGCGCGTCCCGCCGCCATCAGCCGGTCGCCCTCCTCGGTCAGCGCCAGCGAATGGGTGGAGCGATGCAAAAGCCGCATCCCGCGGGCCTGTTCGAAGCGGGCGACCGCCTTGGACATCGCGGAGGTGGTCGTCCCCGCCCGCCGCGCGGCTTCGGCGAAGGAGCCCGCCTCGACGACGCGGACGAAGGCGAGGAGACGCGAGAGATCCGGAGGCAAGGCCGTTGTGGACATTTAGTCCACATAATCATGGCCGCGCGTTCACTACAAGAGCCGCTCCCGAGGTGCCAAATGGGGAGCGTCAGCGCGCAATCCGCGCCGCTGGAAACCGCGGGAAGTCCCATGAAGCCCATCGAAATCACGCTGCAAGCCCTTGACGCCGCCGAGCGCGCCATTCCCCCCGGCCAGCCGGTCTATATGCTCAATCTGCTGCGCTACCGCGCGCATGCGCGTTACGAGGACGGTTTCGACGCCGCGCCCTGCTCGGGCCGCGAAGCCTTTCATGAACGCTATAGGCCGGCATTCCGGCGTCTCGCGGCCGGTAAGCCGCTCGCGCGGATGTTTTCCGGGCCGATGCTGGCGAGCCTCGTCGGCCCGCAAGGCGAACGCTGGGACGAAGCGGCGATCAATGAATACGGCGATTTCGCCGCCTTCCGCTCGATCGTCGACACCGAGACTTACCGGCGCGAAGTCGCCCCGCATCGGCACGCAGCGCTCGAGGATTTCAGGCTGTTCGCGCTCGCCAAGGCGATGTGAACGCATCGAGGCGGCGGCCTCTGCATTCGCTTTAACGAAGCTTGAAACCTTCAGTTATCGGAAATTTGTCTTCGAGCACCTGTTCGCATACTTCAGGCAGGTCGAGGTACCGATGCAGGGATTGACGAGGGGCTGGCCGCTTAGCCGGCTCGCAGAGTTGATGCGGGTCTTGGTTTACGGCGGCCGCAACTTCGATGACAGAAGATGGCTCTTCCGCGTTCTCGATGAGCTGGACGCACGATCGATGATCAGCTGCATCATCGAGGGCGAGGCTGCAGGCACCGACACGCAGGCTCGGTTCATTCAAGAATGCATCACTGACCTGTGTACCGCCTAAGCTGCAATCAGGTTTCCGCGTGAAATGTCTCACAAACGGTGATCAGGCGCATCGACTAAGCCACTACTGCTCGTACAGGCGCCTGAGTCGCTGCGGGTCAATGGCCTGAGATCACCAATCCCCGCTTATCGTACCGGATTTTCGCTTGCGCGCGCCGCCGGGCTCGCGGAAAATTCCTGGTACCTCGCCCGGCTCGGGCGACAGCAAGCGAAACGCAAGAGAAGCAGAGATGATTTCCGCTCTGATCGGCGTCCTCATCATCGTCGTGGTCGGAGCGATCTGCTTCTGGGCGATCGACCGCTTTGCCAGGGATCGGCGGCTCGCACAGCTGCTGGTGGTGCTGATTTGCCTCGGCGCAGTCCTGCAGCGCGTCTTGCCGCTGGCGGGGATCTACTATTAGCGCGCGACGGGCTGGGACCGAAGCGCAACAGCATCGTTGTTCGACGAAACGAGTGCCCCCACCCCAGCCCTCCCCCGCAAGCGGGGGAGGGAGCGCACCTCCGATGCTGCACCGAATTCAACCTTGCTTCAGGCGGGCTGTGCGCTCCTGATGGTGGCTTCGAGCTGCCCGCCCTGGCGTTGCAGACTGCCGCGGCGCTACGATCAGTCACGACGAGCGGCGTTCATTTCGATCCGGTCGATCCGCCCGGTCCGGTCGTCGGGCTCGACGGGCCCCACCCGAAATGGCTTCTGATGAACTCGATGGCGCCCGAAGGCTTTGCGTTGTCGGGCGCGGCGTCCGCCGTCGAGGTTCGCGGCTCCGGCCGCGCGGTTTGCGTGTGGCGGTGTCTGATCCGGCCGTGAGCGTGGTGGACGGCGTGCTCGCGTTCGCCCGACGCATTGGCGTCCGCGTCCGCGCCGCTGACCGTGATGGTGATCTTCTTGGACATCACCGGCGGGTCGAAGGTGAAGTGCTTGCCGTCGCTGAGCACCAGCTGCAGCGTATGCTTGCCGGGCGGTAGTTCGATCAGCGCCTCGGTCTCGCCCGCGCCATAGTGCAGGTGCTTGCGGTCCTGCGGGATCGGCTCGCCGGGATCGATCGGCTCGTCGGTGTCGATCAGCAGATGATGATGGCCGCTATTGGCAAAATTGTCGCCGGCGTGGCTGACGCCCATGTTGCGCAGCCCGAAGCGGCACCAGAACGCGCCCTTCACGGTGTCGCCGTCCGACGGCGAGATGATGTAGAGGTACGCCTCCTTCGGCGACGGCGTCCCCTGCCCCCATGCGAGGGATGACGGCAGTAGTAACAGTGCCGCCACGCCAAGCAGGGCGCGGCAAAATCGCTTCACGGCCGTCGGACCGAATGCCGATGCCGAAATCGGATGCTTGCTTGTGTCCATAACTTTCCAAGGTCTTGCGAAACGGTCTTGTGGCTACGGTGGCTTCGAAAAATGGGACGTCGGTCGAACGCGTGTGCCGTCTCCCTAGAGCGATAGCGCGACGCGGAATCCGTGGGTCGGATATCGGATGCGCGCATCGTAATGATCACGGCTGCCGGCGCGCGCATAGCTCGCGTCGTTCTTCCATGAACCCGACCGGATGACCCGCGCAAAACCGTCCTCATCGGCCCATGCCGAGCCGTCGGCCGGCGCGCCCTGATAGTTCTTGTGCCAGCCGTCGGCGACCCACTGGTCGACGCCGCCGCCCATGTCGAACAGCCCGAAGGGATTGGCCTGAAAACTTCCGATCTTCATAATCTGCGCGGGATCGCCGGCGTCGTTGCATCCCTTGCAATTGGCCATGCCGACCCGCATCTGGTCGCCCCACCAGTATTTGGTCGGCTTGCCGGCGCGCGCCGCATATTCCCATTCGGCTTCGCTCGGCAGCCGAAACGGCTTGCCGACGACGCGCGAGAGCCACGCCAGATAGGCCTTCGCGTCGTCGTAGCTCACATTGGTGACGGGGTTGTCATCCGGACCGGTCGCGATGTCGGCACAACCCTGGTCGGCCACGCACTCCTTCCACTCGCCTACCGTGACCGGATATTTGCCGAGCGCGAACGGTTTTATGGTGACCTGATGAACCGGAAGCTCCGCCACCTCCACCCCGCCCATCGCAAACGTTCCGCCGGGAATCATCACGAGGTCAGGCAGGTTCACCTTCTCCGCCGGCGTGGAGGAAGCCGTCGCGGTGGACGCTGCGGCCGGCGCGGCATCGGCTGGCGGCGCAGCATCGGTTGCCGCTGCGTCTTGTGACGGCGATGGCGTCGGCTGCGGTTCCACCGCCTGGCTCTGCGCGGCGTCCGAAGACAGCGACCGCGTCACAGCTTCCGACGGTGCATCCGGCGGCGGCACCGGAGAGGGCTCGGTTGCGGTCGAAGCGACCTGCGACGCGGCGGCGCCCGGCGCGGGTTGGGCTCCGGCGGGACTTGGCGATGCATCCGACGTCTCGGACAATTGTAGCGATGCCGGCGGCTGCGGCGGCGCCATCTGCGGTTCTCGCACCAGCGCGAACCAGCCGCCCGCGACGGCGACGACCACCGCACCGAGACCGATGGCGACACGGGCGCGGCTGACCGGCTGGCGCTCGGCTTTCACCGCCGCCGCACGAAGCCTGGCCGCCAGCTTGTTGTGGCCGTGCGCATCCCAGATCTCGGCGCGGCCGCGCGCCTCGTCAGGCGAATAATACGTGCTCGAAACGCCGGGGATACGGCAGACGACCTGACCGCCGTCGCCATCATTCGGGGGCGTCGCGTTGACCTCGACCCTATCGCACCCGGCCTCGAGCGAGCGTTTCAGGGAACTGCACATCATCAGCAGCAGCCCACCCTCGCCCTTGCTTCGGCGCTCCTGGATCTCCGGGCATTCGACCTGCTCGTCGATCTGGTCGAAGCAGGGCGGGCGCAGCGAACTCAGCGCCACGCGCACAGTTCGGCCGCACCGCTCGCACGGCACCGACTGTGTGACCGTGACCATCGGCTGATCGTCCCTGTCTGCAGCGGGCGCGTGCGGCCGCTCCAGGACTGGATCCCCGATCATTGTGGCGGGACCGCGGCACGCCACTCGCGGCCGGTCACTCTCCCCAGGCGGTAAACGCGTCCTTGAACGCGCGCTCACCGTCCGCTCCCTTCTCGATCGCCAGAACCGCACGGCTGCCGCCGCTATAGACGATCGGAATGTCGAACCACTCCTTGCCCTTCAGCAGCAGGACGTTCCGCTTCATGTCGACATCGCCGGCGGACAGCGCGATCATGAAATACTTCGGCGTCACCTTTGCCGTCATTGCCGATAGCGGGGCGCCGCGGGCCGACTCGACGGCCTTCATGCTGACGCCCTTGAGCGTGTCGACCCCGCTATGCGCGGTTTCGTCCGGCCAGTTGAACTTGACCTCCATGATGTGGCTCGCCGGCATCTCGCTGTCGATGTTACGGCGCAGCGACAGGGTCGCGTTCATCTGCTCGTCAATCTTGACATCGCCCTTGATCGAGGCCGGCACCGACCCGGCGCCGGGCTCGAGATGCCAGGTCACCGTCCCGAAATAGCGCTTGCCGTGCGGATCGACCGGATCCTCCTGATACAGCACGGCGTGCGAGACGACGGTCTCGCCCGCGGCTGCGCCGGTCGAGGTTGCACCGTCGCCGGCGGCCGCGAGCTTGACGTCGGGCGCGATCCGATCGGCCGTGACCTTGCCCGTGGTCTCGCCCGGCAGCGCGGCAGCCGGTGATGCCGCACTCCAGACCGGGAGCCGGGTCAGTGCCGTCTGCCAGGAGGTCGGCAGGCGGCTCATGGCCGGCTGCCAGTAGATCGATGCGCCAACCATCGCGATCGCGACGACGGCAGCCGCGGCCATCATCGATCGGCGCAGCGGACGCCGCTGGCTTTTTGGCGTCTCATCGACTTGCGGCCGCCGATGCGCCGCGAATGGCGGCGGATCGACGCTGGCAAGCTCGGGCGACAACGCGATGTCGATGCGCGGCTCGGTCTTCTCGGAGGTCGTGGCCTTCTCGGCGAGCGCGCTCACCACGGCCGCGACCGCCGGGTCGTCCACTGCTCCCGGCGCCCCGCCGGCTGCGCGATCGCCGGCTTTGCGCGGCTCGCTTTCCGCGCCTGCAACCGGCGCCGCTGGCTCCAGCCAGGGTAGCGAGGCCGCAGCCGATATGTCAGGCGATGCACCCGCAGCGGCGCCGTCGCGCGCGAGCCAGCGCGGCACGCGAACTTCGCTGTCGAGGCTGCTCCCGCCTGCCCGGCTGCTCAGCCATTCCGGCGGCGCACCGTCGATCACGACGGCCGGTTCGGCGGTGCCTTCTCTGGAGCGCCGCGCGAGCGACAGGCTCTCGGCCACGGACGCGATCTCATCCTCGAGCGAATAGGCCACACGTGTCGCGCTTGCGGGCTGCGACAGGCGTCCGTCCGCGGAGCCTGCCATCGCCCAGTTCGGCGACGGTTCGCCGAACGCCGAGGTGCGCGGTTCTGCGGTTTGCGCCGGCAAGGCGGCGGTCGAAAGAACCGGGGAATCGGCGCGACGAACATGCTCCCTGAGCCGGATCATCCGGTCCGGGAACAGCACCTTGACGAGATCGCAGAGCGCCGCACCCGGCAGCAGGAACTGACGAATGGCCGCCGGAACGCGGCGCAGAAAATCATGCTCGATCCGCTCGATGTCGCGGCCGCCGAGGTCGATGATCTGGCCGGCCTGCCGGTCCTCGTCGGTGACGAGCACCTTGCGGCCCCTGAGCATCGTCGTGAGCTCGCGCAAGTCGGACTGCGAAGCATCGTCGATGACCACGAGATCGAAGGCGCCGAGCCGCGCCGGCACCTGTTCGGCGACGCGCCATGCGGGCATGATCTGGCACGGGATTCCTTCGTAGCAGCTTTCGAGCGCCTCGCGCGCCACCAGACGCAGCCGGCACGCGGTCGGACCGGAGCAGGTCGCCGCCATCTTTCGCAGCGTGATCATGAAGACGGTGAGCGCCTGCCGCACCGCCTGGCTGGTGTTCTGGGCGAAGCCGAGATGCATGCGCGCCCCGACCACCTGCTCGAACAGCTCGCGCAGCCGCGCCTCCAGCGCGAGGCGCTCATCGGAGAGATCGCGCAGGCGCTGATGCTGGCCGAGACCTTCGGTCTGCCGCATCAGCACCGCCCAATTCCACGCCATCAGCCAGTCCGCGACCAGGACCGGATCGCCGGTCTCGCGATGGGCCGGCTCGGTTCGCAGCCGCTTCGCGAACGCGCCCGCACCGGCCTCGGTCATGGTCCGGGTGACCGCGTCGAGCAGCTCAAAATCCTCGCGGCGGTCGCGCAGCGACTGGATCCGGGCGCGAACGCCGATCCAGCGCTTTTCGATCTCGCGCGAGTCGACGTCGTCGCGGCCGATCTGCGACAGCACATCGGACCGCACCATGGTCGCGATCGCGCCATTGCCGGGAAACAGCTCATCCAGCCGCGTCAGCTCGAAACGCTGGTCGGCGATGCGGCTGGCGCCGCCCCTGACGGCGCTGGCGAAGGCGGCAAGCCGCCTTGTGCTCGCGAGCAGTTCGGCGATCTCGCCATCCGGCATCGACAGTTTCGGGCCGACCGACGTGACGTTGCGCTTGGCCAGCGCGGCGGTCACGACCGCGACTTCGACGCTCTTGGCGACGCGCTCCAGAACATGGAACGAGTGCGACTGGTCCGCATCGGACACAGGCGCACCAATCTCCGCAGCCAGCGACCGCCAGCGGGCATTCAGGGAATGCAGGTCGCGCCGCCAGGCCAGATAGTCGCGAACATGCGACCAGTCGGCCGCGGCCTTCGGCGCAAAGCCGGCCACCTTGATCGCATCCACGACCGGCTTTTGCGCGCGTCCCGCGCGTGAGAACGTCGCAAACGGCTTTTCGCCTGATGACAGCCGGTCGACGATCTCGATGAGCTCCTGGTTGGCAAAAGCGTCCGCGGGCGCCTCCACCGGCCGGGTCAGGAAGCCGGCGCGCTTCGACAGCTGGGCCGACGCATCGCGGGCAAAATCGACGACCATGTCGACGTCGGCCGAGGCCGCGCCGGCCTTGGGGCCGAGCGGCGACAGCGCCGCGAGCCAGGCTTCGTCGGCAATCACCCGGTGCGCGGCAACCAGCGCGTCGAGATCGGCGGCCAGCTTGTCGGCGCCCTCGAGGCCGAGCGCCGCAACGGCATGACGCGCCAGGCGGCCGTCGCGGTTTTCGCCCGAGATCGCCTCGGCGCTGCGCCTCAGATCCTCGTGCAGGCGCATCAGCGCCGCGGCGTCCGGAAGCGTCGCGATCTCCGGCGGCTTCTCGTCGATATATCTGAGCTCGCCGCCAAGCCGCAGCCGCGCCTCGCGGGCCTGCCCGACGGCCGACACCAGGGCGTCGCTCTCGCCGAGGACGCGCGCCGGACGGTCGGCGAACCAGGAATACGCATCGCGATCCGTGATCAACGTCTTCACTGCGTCGAACGACAGGTCGGAGGTGCCGGCGGGATGCTGCAAATTGCGGCTCGCGATGTCGGCGACCTCGTCGTCGAGACGCGAGATGTCCTGGCTGGTCACGATGATGTCGCGTTCCAGCCGATTGACCTGATCGACCTGGTCGCGCAGGTTCATGCTCTCGACGATCGACAGCAGCCGCGCCACCACCGTCTCGGCGTGCTTGAGCACCTGCTTGTCGGAGCCGGCGAGGTTGACCGTGAGATCACGGATCGCGCGCGGCAGCTTTTCGAACAGCTGCGCAAGGGCAGCCTCGTTGCGCGACACCACCAGAACGCGCAGGCCGAGCGCGAGATGATGGCACACGACATTGGCGATCGCCGAGGTTCGCTCAGTGCCGCGCGCCCCCTGGACCACGAGCCCGTCCGATCGCTGCAACTGGCGCACCATCTCCATCTGGTCGGAGCTGGTCGGCAAGGGGAAGAAGAGATCGCCCTGATCGGCGGCCGCGACCTGCGCGGCCGGCGCGATGTCGATCGGACCGCCGATGACGCCGGACAACTGCCGGCGCAGGCCGTCCTTGGCGTCGTGCTCGGGCCCTGCAAGCAGAACGTCCGCCACGGCGGACAGGCAGCACTCGCCCTTGGAATTCTTGGGCGCGTGGTCGATCGCCTGCTTCAGGCGCTCGATGTCGCGCAGCACCAGGCCGTCCGAGCGCGGCCGCGCAAAAATCACCCAGCGATCGGTCACGACCAGCTGCTCGCCCGCCTCTGGCAGTGGAAACGCCGCTTCGGGGACTGTCGGACGATAAGACCCCTCCGGATCGAGCTGCGAAGAAATGGCGGTGAGGATCGGCTCAAAACTCGCCGGCAGGAATGGCGAAAGCTCGCCACCGCGCTCGATCGCATCCAGCAGGCGTTCAGCACTGTCACGCGCCAGTTGCGCGGCAGCCGGCGCCAGCGCTTCAAAGGCCTTGAGATTGACCGTCGCGCCGACCATGCGCGGCCGGATCCTGATCTCGGCATCGGGGCTTTCGAGCACCTCGATCTCGACCAGGCGTTCCAGCAGCGGCAGGTCGAGGTCGTGGCCGTTGTGCCGCCATCGCGACACGCCGACACCCCACACGATCTCACAAGCCCGGTCGCTGCCGCCGATCCCGGCCACGCGGGCCATCTCGCGCAGCCGGCGGTGAACGGCGATGGTCCGGCGACACGGCCGCTCCATGGTGGCCCAGTTGGTCCAGGGACCTGCGACATAGCGATCGATGCGCTCGCCGAGATCGGGGCGCTGCTCCAGACGCAACCGCACGCTCCAGAGGCCGGCGGATGCGTCCTTCGCGATGGCCGGCGCGCAGTCCTCGGAGCGCGCATGCGCCGCCGCGATCAGGCGGTCCTTCTCCGCCCCATCCACGGTGATCAGGATACTCTGGCGCACCAGCGGGCGCTGATCGGGGTCTGAAGACAGTTCGACCCAGATCGCGAGATCGGCATCGATCGCGGGCGGCTCGGTTGCCGCGAGCGGTTCGACCGCCAGCCACACCGGTCCGTCAGCGTCAAACGTGTTGTAGGTGATACCCGGCAGCTTTTCGAGCTCGTGCTGATGAAAGACAAAGCGGTGTCCACCCGCGAGCTGATGCTCGGGCAAGCGCTCGACCACGCGTCCGTCGTGCCGGATGATCTCGGTCAGATAGCCAAGAACATTCTGTAACGGCCCGGTTGCGGGCTCGGGCTGATGGGCATCGTTCATAGTGCCTCCCCAATACTGGCGGCGAATAAGCGAACAAAACGGTTATCGGTCGAGCGGGCACTAAGGGTGACGCAATACGGCGTAATGATGGGAGGGACATCGACGGCAATTCAGATTCACACCAAAATGGGATATTCTGATTTGGAATCGTTTGAAGAAACGCAGTCTCTTGAGCACTTATCAGTTTGGAATTTCTTTAAGGAGCGCGATGTCGACCGGATTCGACTGCCTTGATCGCAAGCGAAGCGTGTTCGCGCACGGCCGCACCACGTAGCCGTTAGCGGACGACGCGCAGTCCCGCCGCAATCGGCGCCACAATCGCTCGCGCTTTGTCGTTGAATCGCAGTGCTCAGTCTCAAACGCGCCATCGGCGGAACGCAATTCGTTGCACAGCGCCGCGATCGCTGACGATGTGTGGCGTGGTTCGTTCCATCGCTCAGAACGCGAGCGGATGCAGCTTCACGCTGCAGGCCGCGACGATGCACTTCCGCAATCTGCCTCTAGCGATAATCAGTAGGAACTGCGGCCACTTGACGCGCCCGCACTTGCGTCGGTGCTGTTGCATCTTTCTGGCGCGCGATTGCTGGACAACGCGCGGAAGACGGGCACTGCCCAAGTGCTGACACGCGAGCATCGCCTGCGAGCCCAAGTATTGACATGTGGCACTTCTAGCGCCGAACGGACTCGTAATTGCGGGCGAGTCAGCGTTCACGGCGACACGGGTGGCGGGCCTTGTATATCCGCGCGTCAAACATGGGGAGTCTAGCTAATGGTCTTGAATAACTGCACAGGGGGGCGCGTTGATAGCGTCGTGTCTTCCCATGATGATGCTCGTGATATTGATGAGGGCACCCGCCCGGCGCGCGGACGCAGCACTGTGTTGTCGTCACTGCTGGCGGCCGTATCCACGGTGGCGCTGAGCACGGGGGCCGCGTTTGCGGCCGGCGATACGCCGTCGCGCTCGGCCGACGAGTCGGCGGCCGTCAAGGCGCTGATGTCGAAGATCAATTCGATGGAGCAGCGCATCAACGATCTTCAGGGCGAGCTCAAGGAAGCGAAGGCCAGGTCGAAGACGCCCGGCGTCGGACAGTCCGCTTCGCTCGCGTCCCGCCATCCGACCGACACGGTCGCGATTGCCGATCCCAAGGCGGCGAAGGCCGGCGGATCGGGTAACGGCAAGGCTTCCGATACCGCACAATCCTCGTCCGGATCCCCGCGCAACGCCATGGCGTTCGCCGATTCCGCGGACACCAAGGCGAGCGGCTCAAAAACCTCCGACAACGCCCAGTCGGCCACGCCGGTGTCGCGGCTCGCATCGGCGTTCGCCGATTCGGATTCCGGTGCGAAATTCATTCCGGCGGCCGACATGAGCCTCAAGGCTCCGCCTCCGGGCACCAACAAGGACCTGTTCGGTGTCGCACCATCCCCGGTCTCGGGCCTCAAGATCGGCATGTACGGCGAAATCAAGTACGGCTCGATGCAGAATCCGGCCGCCAACGGTCAATGGCAGAACGGTTTTGACATGGGCCGCCTGGTGCTGCTGCCGACCTACCAGGTCAACGACAACATCACCTTCAATGCCGAGCTCGAATGGGAGCACGGCGGCACCGCCTTCGACAACGACGACAAGCTGCACGGCACGGTCGAGGTCGAGCAGGCATTCTTCGACATCAAGTTCAACGACTACTTCACCCTGCGCGCGCCGGGTGTCGATCTGGTGCCGATCTCGTTCAACAACCTCTACCACGAGCCGACCCTGTTCTACAGCGTGCAGCGGCCGGAACTGGCCAACGGCCTGATCCCGACCACCTGGTACGGGCCGGCAGCCAGCGTCTACGGCAAGATCGTCGACGGGTTGAACTACCAGTTCCAGGTCAGCCAGAGCGCCGAGGATTACGGCGACAGCTTTGACAAGCGCGGCGACAACGGGGCCATCGTTTCGGGCGGCTACGACGGCGGCATTAACGGTGCGGACGCACTCGGACTCTCGCACGCGCCGATCGGCGACTTCCGGCAGCTGAGCAACGAGATCGCCTATACGTTCCGCCTGAGCTACACACCGTCGTTCCTTCCGGGCTTCGCCGGCAGCACGGCGGTGTACTACTCGCCGAACATCACGCCACGCGGCGCCTATGCCAGTGTGGACGATGGCAACGGCGGCGTCATAGAGACACCGCTCGGCAAGAACGCGCTGACGATCTTCGACACCGAGGCCCGTTATCGCGTGCCCAACACTGGCCTCGAGCTGCGTGCCGAATACGCCTACGTGAACTTCTCCAACCCGGAGAATTTGCGCGCCAACAACGACATGGATCCGACCAACAATGTCGGCAAGGACATGTATGGCTACTCGGGCGAAATCGCCTATCACTTCAAGGCGCCCAACGACTACGAGGTCGTGCCGTTCTATCGCTATACCCGCCAGAATCTGCAGACCAACGGCGTCTTGGGCTTCGATCCCAACACGCCGACGGGCAGCGGTGACATGACGTTCCACGACGTCGGCGTCGCCGTGTTCCCCAATCCGAGCCTGGTGTTCAAGCTGAACTACACCAAGGTGATCGACCACAGCCCGACCGGGGCGATGTCCGACCAGGTTCTCGCTGGCATCGGCTGGCTCTGGTGACGGCCGAGTGAACAGGATGCCGCGGCCGCACGGCCGCGGCATCTGCAGCGGCGGCTTTGGCAATCGCGAGCCCGGAAGGCGACGGCTTTCCGGCAAGCGATGCCTCATACCAAAAACATACTCAGATCGGGTGGGCGGGCGAGTGGTAGGTGTTAGCAATTTCAGCCCTGGCTGGCTGCGGAGCCGCGGGCTCGCGGTGACGCTGGTCGGCTTGTCGATGGCGCTGGCGGCGTGCAATTCCGCGACCATCAGCAGCGATTCCAGTCGCAACGACGACGACGTGATCGGCAAGATCGGTCAGCTCGATCTTTCGCCGCGTTATCCGAGGCAGGTCCTCCCCGAACAGTCGCCGCAGGCGAGGCGCGCCCGCGCCGAGATCTACAGCGGCACCGACGATGCGAGAGAGGCGCGAGCGGAGGTCACGCCGACGGCTCCGCTTCCGATCCAGCAGGTCGCGGCGCAGTCGCAAGCCGTCGGCAACGGCTTCGAACTGAATTTCGAGAACACCCCGATCGCGACCGTCGCCAAGGTCGTGCTCGGCGACATCCTGGGCACCGGCTACACCATCGACCCGCGCATCCAGGGCACGGTCAGCCTGTCCTCGGTGCGTCCCGTTCCCAAATCCGACGTGCTGTATGTGCTCGAGAACGCGCTTCGCCTGACGGGCACGGCGCTGGTCCGCGACGCCTCGGGCTATCGGCTGATTCCGCTTGGCGATGCGGTCGGCGCCGGCAATGTCGACGCCGCCGGAAGCGCGGCAGAACCCGGCTACGGCATTTCGGTGGTGCCGTTGCAATATGTGTCGTCCCAGACGTTGTTGAAACTGCTCGACAGCTTCGCGCTCAAGCCGGGCACCGTGCGTGCCGATCCCAGCCGCAACCTCCTGCTGATCCAGGGCACCGGCGCCGAGCGGCGGACCGCAATCGATGCGGCGCTGAGCTTCGATGCGGACTGGATGCGCGGTCAATCGGTCGGGATCTTTCCCATCGTCAACGGCAATCCCGAGCCGATCGTCGCCGAGCTGGAAAAGATCATGGACACCGGCGACAGCGGCCTCGGCCAGAACGTGGTCAAATTCCAGACCGTCAGCCGGATGAACGCCATCATGGTGATCTCCCGCAAGCCGGGGCTGCTGCACACCGCGGAGACCTGGATCAAGCGGCTCGATGGCGCCAACTCGCTGAGGAACAGCGTTCACGTCTATCGCGTCAAATATGGCGAGGCGCGCCAGATGGCGAAGGTGTTGAACGACATGTTCACCGGCAATTCCGGCACTGCGGACACCCCGTCGAACGACCTGGCCCCCGGCTCGGGCGCCTCCTCGAGCTCGAGCATGGAGCGGCTGTCGGCGGCCGGCACGCAGTCGCAGTCGAATGGTGTCGCAAGCCAGGGCCTGGGAAATAGCGGCGGCAACAACGGCCTGGTCGCCAATCGCGGTTTTGGCGGGACCCCGCCCCCGACCCCGGTGAGCCTCGACCAGAACTCCGGCTCGTCCTCCGGCGGCAAGGCGCTGATGGAAGGCGTCAGGATCACGCCCGATGTCGTCAACAACACCCTGCTAATCTATGCCGACCGCGAGAACTACCGGCTGATCGAAAACACCTTGCGGCAGTGCGACCGCCCTCAGCTGCAGGTGGCGATCGATGCGACCATCGCCGAGGTCACGCTCAACGATACCCTGAGCTACGGCGTGCAGACCTATCTCACCAGCAAGAATCTTGGCCTCGGGACCGACAAGGGATCGCTGCTCAACACCACCTCGACCTCGGCGCCGACCACCGTCGCCTCCGCCGCGGGGTCGATCACCAACGCCTTCCTGAACCGCGCCTTCCCCGGCTTCAACTTCCTGATCGGGTCGGAGTCCCAGCCGAGCGCGATCCTCGATGCGCTGCATACCGTGACCGATGTCAAGGTGCTGTCCAATCCGTCGCTTGTGGTGATCGACAACCAGGTGGCGACCTTGCAGGTCGGCGATCAGGTGCCGGTCTCGACCGGCAGCGCCACCGTGCTCACCACCAGCAACACCGTCGTCAATACGATCGACTATCGCAACACGGGAATCATCCTGCGGGTGGCGCCGCGGGTCAATGAAAACGGCAATGTGCGGCTCGACATCGAGCAGGAGATCAGCAGCGTCTCGCCGCAGACGGCAAGCAGCCTGACGCCTACGGTCGCCGAGCGCAAGGTGAAGAGCTCGGTTGCGGTCGCGAGCGGCCAGACCGTGCTGCTGGCCGGCCTGATCAGCGAGAAGCATCAGGGCACGCGCAACGGCATTCCGGCCGTCGACCAGATCCCGGGTTTGGGAGACCTGTTCGCGCATAATGATCGCTCGCACGACCGGACCGAACTGATCATCTTCATCCGACCGCAGATCATCCGCGACGGCACCGATGCCCATTACGTCGCCGAGGAACTGCGGTCGAAACTGCGCGGCACCATCAAGCCGGTGTCGGCCAGTGCGCTGCCCGGACCACAGGTGCAGTGATGATGCGACGTCCGACGAGACTTCTGGTCCTGATGGCCCTGGTTGCCGGCCTCGCGGCGATACCGCCCGCGAGCGGCGCATCGCTGCGCGACGGCTCGGCGGCGTTTTCGCGCGGCGATTATATCCGCGCAGCGCGGCTGCTGGCACCGATCGCCCGGCGCGGCAATCCGCGCGCCATGACCATGCTGGGCTACATGTACGACAACGGTTTTGGCGTGCCGCAATCCTACGACGCCGCCGTCGAGCTCTACACCGGTGCCGCCGAACGCGGCGACCCCACCGCACAGCATCTGCTCGGCCTGATGTATGACAAGGGGCATGGCGTCGATCGCAACGACGTGCTGGCCTACAAATGGCTCAGTCTGGCTGCGGCCGGTGCGCCGTTCCGCGAGCGAGAACCCTATTTGCGCATTCGCGACGCCGTCGCATCGAAGATGTCGTACAATCAGATCGTCGAGGGCCAGCGGCTGGCGGTGGACTGGCGAAGAAGCTGACGTTCACTCTGCGGTCGCGGACCAGAGCGCCCGACCGCCTGCACTGGATGGAGGCCCGATCGGCGCGCCGGCGACGTTGATCCTAAACCCTGTGTTGAATGCCCGTTCGCTCACGCAACGTCCGATGTCATTCTCTATAAGTCTTCCAAACTGCCAATCTTACAAGGGTCGTATTTGACATCGAGAACCAAAATATTCGCACGATTGATCCACGACAGTGAGGTGATCCGCAACGATCCGTCACGGGACGCGCCATGAGCTCGACTCCTCATCATCATCATCGATTTGCCGACCATCCGGGCGGCGGCAATGCGTTGTCACGGTTCGATGCTGACGTGCCCGGCACTGCGGCGCAGGACGATGGCGGGACGACGAGATCATTGCAGGCCGGCGATCTGTCCGCCAACGAGTTCGCCGACGAAATCGCCCGGCTGTCCGGCTTGCCAAGAATCCCGCTGCCCGCGTTGCTGGCGGCCAAGCCGCTGGCAAAGCATTTTTCTAGACGCTTTCTGCGGGAGACGATGGTCTTCCCGTTTCGGTCCGCCCAGCACCGGCCGTGCCTTGCGGTCACCGATCCCCGCGACACTGCGGCTTCCAGGGCCGCCGAGCTGGTATTCGGCGGCACGATCGACCTCGTTGTGGCCTCGACCGAGGACATTGCCACCGCGCTGAACCGGCTTGCCGGTGACGACGAAATCCAGGTGCCCGATGGGCGCGATGGCGCCGTCGAACCGCAACCGCGCGACGACGATATCGACAGCCTGCGCGACCTCGCCAGCGGCGCGCCGGTCGTGCGCGCGGTCAATGACCTGTTCGAGCTTGCGGTCGAGCAGCGCGCCAGCGACATCCACGTCGAGGCGATGCGCTCCGGACTTACGGTCCGGCTGCGTGTCGACGGCCTGCTGCGGCTGGTGCCGGGGCCGACCAGTGTGCTGCCGCAGGCCGTCATCTCGCGGATCAAGATCGTTGCCGGGTTGAATATCGCGGAACGGCGACTGCCGCAGGACGGCGCGGCGCGGCTTCGCGTCGGCCGCCTCGAGCTCGACGTCCGTGTCGCTGTCATGCCGACACAGTACGGCGAGTCGGCGGTGATCAGGTTGCTCCCAAAAGACCGGGGGCTGCTTGCCGTCGACAAGCTTGGTTTTGCTCCGCACGACGATCGATCGCTGCGCCGCCTGCTGGCGTTGCCGCACGGCATGATCGTGATCTGCGGACCGACCGGCAGCGGCAAGACGACGACGCTGGCCACGGCGCTTTCGATCCTCAACGAGCCGACGCGAAAGATCCTCACCATCGAGGACCCGGTCGAGTACGAGATCCCCGGCATCAACCAGTCGCAGGTCAAACCGGCGATCGGGCTGACATTCGCGTCCGCTCTGCGATCGTTCGTGCGGCAGGATCCCGATGTCATCATGGTCGGCGAGGTGCGCGACAGCGAGACCGCGCATGTCGCGGTTCACGCCGCGCTGACCGGCCATCTGGTGCTGACCACTCTTCATACCGAAAACGCCGCGGCGGCCGTGCCGCGACTGCTCGATCTCGGCGTCGAGGATTTTCTCTTGCGCTCGACGCTGCGCGCGGTCATCGCGCAGCGCCTGGTGCGCAGGCTGTGCGAGCGCTGCAGGTCGAAGAAGATGCTTGGCAAGGCCGACCTCGCTGCCGATCCGCGCTACGCCGCCGTCGGCTTCGACGCCGGCGACGAGGTCTTTGAACCCGCAGGCTGCGAAAGCTGCGGCGGCGCCGGCTATCGGGGCCGGCTCGGAATCTTCGAAGTCCTGGAATTGAATCAGGAGATCCGTCCGCTGATCCAGGGCACGACGGACGCAGCCGTCATCGATCGCGCCGCGATCCAGACGGGCATGACCACGATGCTCGACGACGGCGTGGCCAAGTGCCGCCTGGGCGCCACCTCGGTCGCCGAAATCCTCCGCGTCACGACGATACGGTGAGGTCGTGAGCAACTTTCGCTATCGCGCCCTGACCCAGACCGGTGACATCGTGCACGGGACCATCTCGGCTGCGACGGCCAAAGAGGTGATCGACCGGATCGAGTATCTCCGCCTGCTGCCGATCGAGACGATCGAAGAAAAGGCCGCCGGCTCCGTCTCGCGCGACAGCTTCGCCCTGTTCGGCCGCCCCACTGCGGGCGATGTCACGACCTTCACGCGCGACCTCGCCCTGCTGATGAAGGCCGGGGCGCGGCTGGAAGATTCGCTCGAGCTTCTGGCCGGTGACGCCGACATCGGACGGCTGCGTCCGACCGTCAGCAAATTGCGATCCAGCATCCTCGCCGGCGAGAGTTTTGCCGAGGCGCTGGCACGTCATGGCGCGCTGTTTCCGGCCATGTATGTCGCGCTGGTCAAGGTCGGCGAGGTCTCCGGCACCCTCGATCACGTGCTCGACGTGCTGGGTGACGAGCGGGCACGCGCGGAGGCCATGCGCCGCAAGCTCACCGATGCGATGCAGTACCCGCTGTTTGTATTGGGCGCCGCCTGCTGCGTGATGCTGTTCTTCTTCATCTTCGTGCTGCCGCAGTTTTCCGCCGTGCTGCGCGACTTCGGCGCCAAGACAGATGCCACCATCAACACCTTTCTCGATATCTCCGAATTTTTGCGCGGCAATGCCACGGCGCTGGCGCTGGCGGCCGTTGCCGTGCTTGCCGCCGGCCTGGTGCTGTTCCGGCGCCCGGGCTTTCGCGCCGCCGTCGTATCGCAGCTCGCCCGGCTGCCGGGCATTGCGACGGTGTTCCGCTTCTATCGCACCAGCCTTTTTTGCCGCAATCTGGCGATCCTGCTCGGCAGCGGCCTGACGCTGACTGCGACGCTGCGCATCCTGATCGACATCATGTCGGTGACCGGCGGCGGCGCGGCCTGGAGCGCGGCCGCCGATCGCGTCCGTCACGGCGGAAAACTGTCGGAGGCGCTGGCGGCGGCGAACACGCTTCCCGCGATGGCCACCCGCATGCTCCGGCTCGGCGAGGAGACCGGCCAGTTGCCGGTCCTAGCCGGCCGTATCGCCGAATTCTACGAGGCCAAGCTGCAGCGCAGCCTCGATCGCATCGTCGGCATCGTCGGACCGGCCGCGATCATTCTGATCAGTACCGTCGTCGGAGGCCTCATCGTCTCGGTGATGACCGCGCTTTTGTCGGTCACCCAACTCGTCGGCTAGCACAGGGGGATAACGAGATGAAAATGCGAGGGATCGGCGGCATGGCGCGGCGCGCGCATGCCGACAGTTTTGAGCGCCAGCGCGGTTTCACGCTGGTCGAGATGCTGGTCGTCATTGCCATCATCGGCATGATCATGGGACTGATCGGACCGCGCGTGCTGAATTACTTAAGCGAATCCCGGGTCAAGACCGCAAAGATCCAGATCCAGAGTTTTTCGAGCGCGCTCGATCTGTTCTATCTCGACACCGGACGATACCCGACCTCGTCGGAAGGACTGGCCGCGCTGGTGCGGCCGACCTCCAGCATCCCGGGCTGGGCGGGACCGTATCTGAAGGGCGGCAACGTTCCGAGCGATCCCTGGAACAACCCTTACGTCTACCGCTCGCCTGGACAGCACGCGCCCTACGACATCGTGTCGTACGGCTCCGACGGACAGGAAGGCGGCACGGACCTGGCGGCCGATATCTCGTCGGCCACCACGGTCGGCGCCAAATAGCGATGCGCGGCCGCAGCGGATCCGAAGCCGGCTTCACCCTGCTCGAGGTGGTGTGCGTGCTCGCGATCGTCGGCCTGCTGGCGGCCGTGCTGCTGCCCAATCTGCCGCGGCAGACCTCGCGGCCCCGCCTGGAAGCCTATGCGATCGAGACGGCGGCACTGTTGAAAGCCGATCGAAGCGCCGCGATCAGGCGCGGGCTCGAGGTCGAGACGCGGGTCGATGCGCAGGCGCGTTCGGTGCGCTCGGGCGCGAGCGGGCAGAGCGTCCGTTTCCCCGAGGATGTGCGCTTCGAGACGCTGCTGCCGCGGAGTTGCGACAACCGCCCCGCTTTCGCGACCATCAGCTTTTTTGCGTCGGGAATGTCCTGCGGCGGCGCCATCACGCTCACCCATCTCGATGCAGGTTACGAAATCCGCGTCAACTGGCTGACTGGAAGGATCGAAATTGTCCCGAACGCTGGTCGCTCCAAACGATAAGGCCACAGCCGGCTTCACCCTGATCGAGACGCTCGTCGCGCTCGCGGTCGCGGCCGTCTCGCTCGTCGCCATCGGCGCGCTGATGGGGTCGACGGCGCGCGGCAGCCGGCAGCTCGAGCAGCATGTCGCGCTGGTGCAGGCGGCCTACAACGCCTTGTGGCTAGCCTTTCCATCGCGTTTGTCGCCTGACTCCCCCGTGCAGTCCGGCGAGTCGATGGCGCATGCCTGGCGCGCCGAAGCCGCGCCATTTCCGATCGACGTCGGCGCGTCATCAGGCGATGCGGCCTGGGCACCGCAAAAGATCACGCTCAAGGTCCGATCGCGTTCAGGCGCGGCGATCGAGCTGGAGACGGTTCGGCTGTTTCGAAGGCAGGCGGAATGATGTCCACCGAGCCCAACAGCGCTCAATCGGGTTTCACGCTGATCGAGACTCTTGCGGCGATGGCGCTGATGGGGCTGATCGTCTCCGTTCTGCTCGCGATCACCGCGCAATGGCTGCCGAACTGGAATCGCGGGCTCGATCGCATTCAGCGCAGCGAATCCGTCAGCATTGCACTGGACCGGATCAGCGCCGATATCGCGGCATCTGAATTCATCCGGCCGAATGGTCAGGCCAAAACCGTTCTGTTCGATGGATCGGAGCGTACAATCATGCTGACCAGGACCGCGCTCGGACCGAATGCCGCCCGTGGCCTCGACCTCGTTCGCATCGCCGAGAGCGGCGATCGCAGTGGCGTGGCCCTGATACGGACGCGCGCGGCCTTCGCGCCCGAGACTGCGGCAGCTGACTTCGTCGAACCCGTCGTGCTGCTGCGCGCGCCCTACCGCGTTTCATTTTCCTACGCGGGCGCCGACCGGGTGTGGAAGCCGTTTTGGCGCGACGCGGAGACGTTGCCGTCGGCCGTGCTCTTGACGGTCCAGGACGCCGTCACCGGCCGCACTCTGCCGATCTCGCGAATTGCGGTCATCCATGTCTCGGCGCCCGCGGACAGCGTCTGCAGCCCGGCGGACAACAATTGCGCCGCGACGCCGTCGGCGCCTGCCGATGGCACGATCCGCCATGCGTCCAACGAAGCATCCGGGCAATGATCATGCGCAGCGATCACAGGCGTGACAATCCCGAAGCCGGCTTCATCATCGTTCCGGTGCTGTGGATCCTGCTGGCGCTGGCGGGAATGGCCGGCATCCTCTCCGTCTACCTCGTCAATTCAGCGCAGGCGCTGTCGCTCGACGACGACCATCTGCGATCCGCCGCTCTGGTCTCCGCGGGCCTGGAACTGACGGCCTATGAATTGTCGTCGCAGCCAAAACCGCAACGCCCGCCCTCCGGATCGCTTTCCTTCCATCTGGATCATGCGCGGGTGTCGGTCAGCTTCCGGTCGGAAGCAGCCCGCATCGACCTCAATCATGCGTCCAAGGAGATGCTGGCCAATTTCTTCCAGGTCCTTGGCGCGCGCGCGGACGACGCCGTTGAATATGCCGCCAGGATCGTCGGCTGGCGAACGCCGCCGTCCGAAAACGCGCCGGAGGCGGAGCGCGCGCTGTACCGCGACGCCGGCGTGGACCACATGCCCCGCGGCGCGCCGTTCGCAAACGTCGAGGAGCTACGGCTGGTGCTGCATCTGCCGCCGGCCCTGGCTGACAGGGCGATGCCGTTCGTCACCGTGTATAGCGGCAAGCGTGAGATCAACGCGCTGGAGGCAGCGCCCGAAGTGGTGGCCTCGCTTCCGGGGATGACTGAAGACCTCATGAAATCCTTTCTCGCGCAGCGCGCGGGCCTGAACCGCGATGCCAGGTCTGTGGCGTCGGTGCTGGGGCCAGCACGCTCCGGCGCCACGGTGGAAGCCGGCGATTCGGTGCGGGTAAAAACCATGATCGCATTCGACAATGGCCGTCAGGCCGCGGCGGAGGTCATCATCCTGCTCGACGGCGGCGATGATCCCTACAAAATCCTGTCCTGGCGCGACGATGGCGGAACGGCCGCGATGCGCAGGCAATCTGCAAGGGCTCAGTGATGACGATGTCAGCGAGAATTCGCGGCGAGTTTACGGCATGGATCGGCTCGGTCGCCGACGCCATCGTGAGCGCGCGGCACCGCCTCCACGTCAAGGCGCCGATCCAGCTGATCGAGACCGATCGGAATATGTTCATCATGCGGATGACGCCGAAGCCGGGACGATCGGCTCCGCCCGAATGCCACTTTGTGCTCAAGGACGACGAGGCCGGCTTTCTTGCTCTACCGCAAAAATGGAACGCCGCCTTGCGCGGCTGCCGCCTCGAAGTCGTGCTGATGTCGTACCGCTTCCTGTCGCGGCCGCTGGAGCTGCCCCGGCGCGCGAGCGAGTTTCTCGACGCCATGATCCGCTCGCAGATCGATCGCCTGACGCCGTGGTCGGCAAGCGAGGCGGTGTTCGGCTGGACCGCGCCGGTCGAGATTTCAGGCGAACGCATCCAGACGACGGTGATCGCGACACCCAAGGCGAAGGTCGATCCGCTGATCCAGCTTGCGGAGGACTGGAGTGCCGGATCGATCGTCCTGTTCGCAGCGCCCGACGGCCCGGTTGCAACCATGGACGAGCAGGCCGTGACGGCACGCGGGACGCGGCTGATCGAACAGCATCTGCATGGCGCGCTCGACCTCGGCCGTGTCCGTCGCGTCCTGACGGCGGTGCTGGCGATCGCGATGGTCTCGGCGACGCTCTCGCTTGCGCTGACGAGCATCGTCGGCGACAGGCTGGATGAGCAGCAGCGCCAGCTGTCGCGCAAGATCGCGGACCGGCGCGCGGCGCTGCGCCTCACTCTGGCTTCGTCCGACAGCTCGGCACTCGGCGTCCTGGCGCGGCGCAAGCACGAGACGCATGCGGACGTCATGGTGCTGGAAGCGCTGTCGCAGCTTCTTCCCGACAACACCTATGTGACCGAGCTGCGGATCGAAAAGGACAAGCTGCAGATCACCGGCATCACCCAGGACGCACCTTCTTTGGTCAAACTGATCGAGCAGTCTCAGCACTTCACGAACGCGACCTTCTTTGCTCCGACGACACGCTCTGCCGAGGATCCCGGCGAGCGGTTTCATATCGAAGCCGGCATCAAACCCTATTTTGGACTGGGCACATGAATTTCACAAAACTCGTCACCGGGAGCAGCGCTCCGTCCTCGGTCGCAGCCCTGGTCTATGGCGGCCTGCTGCTCGTGCTGATCGCCGCGACCGCCCTGCCGCTGAAAGGCCTGCTCGATCAGCGCACGGCGGTGGCGCAGCTCGGCGAAACGCTCCGTCAACTCGACGCGCACGGCCCGGCAGCTGCGCATCCGGAAGCCGCCGCGGACGCCGCCATGGCCGGATCGGCCTTTCTCGAAGGATCGTCCGTCACGATCGCCGGCGCAGCCCTGCTGCAACGCGTGGTCGGCGTTGTGAACCGTCATGGTGGAAACGTGTCGTCGTCGCAGCCCGATCTGCAGGGCACAGAGGCCAAGGACGGCTTCATCAGCGTGACGGCGAATTTCGATCTGGAGCAGCCGGCCTTGCAGCAGATCGTCTACGATTTGGAGGCAGGAATGCCGTTCCTGTTCGTCGACGAACTGGTCATCCAGGGGCCGTCGCCCGCGGCAACGTCGGGCGGCAAGCTGCATGTGCTGATTTCCGTCTCAGGACAATGGCAGGGACCGCAATGAGCAGCATCGGCGGGACTTTTTGGGTCGGTTGTTTCCTGCTGGTCGCAACGGCGTCGGCGTTCGGTGTCGCCAATCCGGCGGGTCTTGACGTCACACAGAGCGACAACGCGGCGGCCGAGAGCGCCCAGCCGATCGCGGCGCAGGCCTCGCTCGCCGCGCAAACCGCGCGAAGCGGCAATCCGCTGTGGGGGATTCCGCTCAAGCTGCTGTCGGCGACACGTGACCGGCCGATCTTCTCAGCCTCGCGCCGGCCGCCCCCGATCAATGCCGCCCCGGTCGCGGTCGCGATTGCTCCACCGGTGCAGGCGCCGAAACCGCCGGAACGCCCGAAGCTTTCGCTGGTCGGGACCGTTGTCAATGGCGACGACGGCATTGCGGTCTTCCTCGATCAGAGCACCAGGGCGCCGCTCCGCCTCAGGATGGGCGCCGACTATCAGGGCTGGATGCTGCGCCAGATCGAGGCGAGATCGGTCACGCTGCAAAAGGGCGAGGACGTCGCCGTGTTCGCCTTCCCGCCGCCATCGAGCAATCCGACGATTGCGACCGGGACCGGCCTCGCGCAGCTCCCGCCCATTACGGTGACGCCTCCGCCGGCGGCCCAGGTGGCGCCCTTCCTGTCGCCCGAATCCAAGGCGCTGCGGATGCCGGTCCGGCAACGGGCTGGACGCCGCCAGTTGTGAGCATAAGGCGCGATGGGATCAGGTTGCATCGCCATCGCGTTTGAGATTGCTACTTGCGCATGATCCAAGACGTTTCGCGCCTTTGCGGACCGTGCGCTGGCGCAAGATGAGTTCAGGCTGGATTGTTGCCGCGGTGGAAGTGCGCTCTCTCCGTTCTTACGAGGAGATGGTTGGGGTGAGGGGCTCTTTTTTGGCTCCAGACGCGTGGATAGTCCCCCTCACCCGCATCGCCGAAGCGATGCGACCTCTCCTCGCAAGCGGAGAGAGGTGAACCTTCCGTTGATTCGACTTAAATTCATCCGCGCTAGCGCTTGCACAGTCCGCTGGTCAGGGCCCAACCCTTGTCGGTATGGGCCGCGGAGACGATGTCGAAATACAGCCGCTTGTCCGGATCGTCCTCCGACACGAACGAAACCTGACACAGGAAACGCCCGTTCTCGTCGCCATGGTCGCATGTCGCATCGACGATCCTGAGGCCCTTGTCATGGCGCACGCCGGATGCCGGCGCCTCCTGCTCATAGGCCGCCTGAATGGCTGCAGCATCCGGCGTCGCTGCACAGGAGACGCCCGTGACGTTGCAGACCCACGTGAGAACAGCAGCAGCAAGCAGCATCTCTAAAATCTCCTCAGGGCCACCATCACGATCAAGCGCCAGTGCGGCGCGGGACCGCGATAGTCATGAGAGCCGGCTCGCGTCTTATTTATGAGAGATGGTTGTCGTTTTCGTGTCGGCTCTCTTCCATCGCACTCGCAGAGCGCCCTGCAGACAGTGTTCTTAGACCTATTCTTAAGGCTCGAACTGCGTATCTCACAAAACGAAAAAATCGGTCACAAAGGAGCCATGCGCCATCCATAGCGACGAAGCCTGAGGGTGCGAATGCGCAAGTTGAAGCTGATGAGTCCCGGACGGCTCATTCGATTTCGGCCTGTGCGCCAAGTCCACTTTCATCGTTTCGTTCCGAGTGTATCTCGAGCCAGATGGGGATCAGGCATGTTAGTCGGGCGTCTGCATAAACGCTTCATTCAATCACTGGGATCGACAGCCGCGGTGCTCGTCGGCTTGACGTTCGCGGCGCCGGCCGCCCACGCCGGTGGGTTCGTCGAGCCGACCGTGCTGTCGAGTTCGCACGGCGTCCTCGACCTTCTGATGATCGCACGCTCCAAGCCGATCTCGACCATCACCTATACGCCGCCGGGCGGCTCGCCGATGAACCCGACCGGCTGGCTCTACGAGATCTGCCCGCGCCCGGCGAGCAGCAATAAATGCCCGCCCGGCTCCACGGTCTCGGATTATGGCGGCGTGCGCCTCGCGTTGCAGAAGGGCGACACCTTGAAGATCCGGCTGGTGAACCAGCTGCCGCAGCTCGATCCCGCCAAGGTCAACCACAACACCGATCCCGGCCAGGCCAATCTGTTTCGCAACCCGACCAATCTGCACACCCATGGCATGATCGTCGAACCGCGCGCACCGACGCTGACCGACCAGACTTTCGGCGACTACGTGTTCGTGCAGATCTACAACTCCGCCAACGGCATGCCTGTGCCGCAGACGACGCACCAGCACGGCCAGAACAAGATGGACTATGCCGACTTCCGGATCGACATTCCGAAGAACCATCCGTCGGGCCAGTTCTGGTTCCACCCGCACATCCACGGGCTCTCGCTCAACCAGGTCTCCGAGGGCCTCGCTGGCATCATCTCGGTCGGCGAGGTTTCGGACTACGCCAATGGCGACGCCAGGGGCACGCCGTTTCCCGACGCGAGCGTGCGGCATCTGATCCTGAAGGACATGCAGGTCGCGGCCGGCGGCACGGTGAATTTCGACAGCGGCCCCGCGACGGTGCAGCCCGGCGAGGTCATCAACCAGGAAGATCCGGCGTTCTGCGCCCAGTTTCCGGCCGACAGTTCCGAAGTGCGTCAAGGCTCCTGCCCCGGCGTTGACGGCACGGCCGATGGCGGCTCGAATTTCACCGGCGGCAAATGGTTCTTCACGGTCAGCGGCCGCACTTTCCCGAGCATCAATTTGAGCGATCCGGACGGCGAGGTCTGGCGGCTGACCAACGCCTCCGGCAGCCTGTCCTATCATCTGCAGCTGAGCGACGACACGGCGCAGAAGCCGATGATCATGCAGCTCATCTCGGTCGACGGCGTCAGCGTGAGCCTGCCGCAGGACACCACCATGGACACCATGGTTCGCCTCGGCGGCGCGCGCTTCAAGGTCGTGGCCTGCCCGCCATCGCCTGGCTCGGGTTTCCATTCCAAGCCGGTCTGCGTGACCGACCTCGTGATGATGCCGAGTTCGCGCACCGAAGTGTACGTCACCTACCGCGATCCGGCGACCGGCGCCATCGTCACGCCCAAAACCCTCGCGTCCGCGACCTTCAAAATGGTCGGGCTGACGATGGGCAGTGGCGATCAGTGGCCTGCGGTTGATCTCGCCAAGGTGCACTTCAACCAGTTCGGTCCGCGCAGCCGCATCAGCTATGCCATGGACATCAAGGGTGACGCGCTGGCGACGATGCAGCCGTCGGGCATCCTCGATGCGAAGGTCCCGTATGCGAATGCCGCGCCGCTTCCCACCGGATGCAAGCCGCTGCCCGACGGACACCGCCGACGGATCTTCTTCGGTCTCGCCGATCTCAACGACGGTGACAGTTTTGGTCTCGGCTATGAGGAGGTCGATCAGAACGGCAACCCGGTGGCCGGCACCCAGATTCCGGTCACGCAGTTCGATCCCTCGCAAAGTATCGTCTGCCTGCCGCTCGCGGCGGGACAGCGCCCGGTGCACGAGATCTGGGAGCTGGTGCAGCTATCGACGGAAAATCACAATTTCCACATTCACCAGACCCGATTCAGGATCATCGATCCGAAGGCCGCGGCGGCGAATTCGCCGCTGTCGCCGAAGTCACAGGTGGGCGGCGGCATGCTCCAGGACAACATTCCGCTCGGCGTCGCCACTCCGAACGTTCCCGAGGTGATGGACAGCCAGAACGGGGTTTGCAGCATCGACCAGTGGCGTAACGGGCAATGCACCACGAACACCGTGGTGGTCGACATTCCATTCTCCCAGGTCGGCGAGTTCGTCTATCACTGCCACATTCTCGAACATGAGGACGGGGGCATGATGGCGAAGATCAAGGTGGTCCCCTCGCCGGTCGGCGGCAACTCATAACGAAGACGCCTGGAACGAAATGCCGCGACTCAAACAGTCGCGGCATTTTTTTGGCGACAGCCTTTGCTTGCATCACGACTTGCGCTTCCCAATCGCGGCGAAGACGAGGCGGACGCTCGACTGATGCCGCGGCAATGTCTGCTCAGCGCCGCGCAAACGGCACTCCGGCGCCAAAACGTGGCAAGCGTCAGTCGTGTTGTTCGAAAAATGGCCCGCATAATTGAATCGATCTAAAGTGCCAAGAAAATCGCTGCCCGTGACCGAAATGACGCAGCGACGTTGCGCGTGTCGAAGTCGCCCGCCTCATTGCAACTCGCTCGTCTCATTGCGCGACTCCGGCATATTTCGATTGAGACACGCGCACTTAGCAGGGTGACGGTCATACGAGATGCCTGAACACTTACAGCCGGCGTTCAGCAAGGCGCGATTGCGATGCGGCAACGGATAGCAACATGGTTATTCCTCAGCCACACCGGCAAATCGCCAACATCGACGCAGCAATTCGCCGCAATCGGAAAGCTAATTAATTTTGAAGTTAGGATCGGAACGTTTGGCGTGAATGCGAAAGCTGCTGAACTCTCTCGCTACATGGGGAGCAGCTGACATCGCCTCACTCCTCATACGACGGAAGATCCGCCGACAACGGAGGGCGTAACAATGTTTGGAAATTTGAGGTGGGCACGATGAGCGATTGGCTGAAATGGACGGCACCTGTTGCGGCCGTCATGTCGATCGCCGCACCGGCCCACGCCATTCAGTACATGAGTGTCGAGGAAGCTCAGAAGACCGCCTTTCCCGGCGCGAGCTTCGCTGAGGTTCAGGCCGGCCGCGTCTGGAAGGCGAGCAACGGCGGTTACTTCTATTACGATCACGTCGTCGGCAAGCATCTGTTGATCGACTACACGGTCGCGGTCGGAGCCGACGGTCGTGTCCGCCGCGTCGACATCCTGAACTATCGCGAATCCTACGGCGGCGAGGTGCACGACCCGAACTGGCTGGCGCAGTTCGTCGGCAAGAGCAACGCGAACGAGGTCCGGGTCAACTCCGACATCCGCAACATTTCAGGTGCGACATTGTCGTCGACCCACCTCGCCGAAGGCGTGAAGAAGGTGCTGTCATATCATGCCAGCCACTTCCACTAGGCTCCGGCGAGCACAGGCGCTGCTGGGCACGTTCGTTGAGATCGACGTCACTGCCGCGAGCAGGTCGTGCGCGGAGAGTGCCGTCGAGGCGGCGTTCTCCGCCGTCGCCGACGTGCATCGGCTGATGAGCTTTCACGATGCCGATAGCGACCTGTCGCGGCTGAACCGCTCGGCCTCGAGCGGCGCCGTGTCGGTGCATCCCTGGACATACGCCGTGCTCGAGATGGCGCTTCAGATCAACTGTCACTCCGACGGCGCGTTCGATATCGCGGTGGCGCCCGCGCTCCAGCGCATGGGTCAACTGCCCGGCGCCTCGCATGCTTCGTCATCGCCGGCCGACATGGCGGCTGCGGATGCGATCGAGTTGCTTGCGGACAACCAGGTCCGCTTCCACCACCCCGCGGTCCTGGTCGACCTCGGTGGCATCGCCAAGGGGTTTGCGGTCGACCGCGCCATCGCCGCGCTGCAGAGTTACGGCGTGCGCTCGGCGATGGTGAATGCGGGCGGCGATCTCGCCGCCTTCGGCCCCGAGGCCCGCAGCGTGCACATTCGCGATCCGCGATCTCCGGACCGGCTCCTGTGCCGGGCCGAGGTGCGCGACCGGGCGCTTGCCTCATCCGCGCGGCGCTTCGATCCCTTCCGATCAGCCGAAACGACCGATACTGCGGTGATCGAACCCACGACCCAGCTGCCGGCTCGGGCGGCTCATGGCGCAACCGTATGCGCCGATACATGCATGGTCGCCGACGCGCTGACCAAGGTTGTCATGGTTGCAGGCAAGCGGGCGGCGGCTGCGCTCGCCCGCTATCAGGCCAGCGCGATTTTCGTCTCGAGCGACGGCGACATCCACACGACATCGGACTGGCAGGGAGTTCTACAACATGCGGCTTAAAAACGCGTTTCGCTTCGCCCTCTATGGAATCTTCGCACTGCTGTTCGTCAGCGGGGCGGCGTGGATCTACGCCGACCAGATGAAGAACAACACGGAGATGGACACCGAGATGTGGCAACAGGCCGCCGCGTTCCTGCTGAGCATGCATGGCGGCGCGGCCATGATCACGCTGATGCTCTTGGGTGCGCTTGGTCCCATGCACGTGCAGCGCGCGTGGCGGGCCAAGAAGAACCGCGCGACCGGCGTCGTCAGCATCGCGATGTATGGCCTGCTGATCGCGACTGCGTTCGGGCTGTATTACATGGGATCCGAGACGCTCAGGCCCTGGATCAGCACCATTCACATCGCGTTCGGACTCGCCGTCCCGGCCGTGATCACCGCCCATATCATGGTCGGCCGCGCGAGCGTCGCCACGGTGGCGCAGCAGGCACGGCCACAGCGCGCCTCAGCCGCCACGCTGGTGCCGGACGACGCTCCTGCCGACGCCGTCCTGGTCAAGATCATGAGCAAGGCCAGCTGATTTCATCCCACCAAGAGGAAAACAAGAGGAAGTCTAATGATAACAAGGAAAGCAGCCGTTGCCGTTGCGATCGCTACTTCGTTCGTTCTCGCCGCACCGTCAGTGCGCGCCGGCGACGCGACGTTCGAGGTATCGGTGAAGGACCACCAGTTTTCACCCGCCGAGTTCAAGGCCACCGCAGGGTCCGCGATCGTGTTCAAGGTCAAGAATCTGGGCGCGGAGCCGGTGGAGTTCGAGAGCGAGCCGCTGCAGTTCGAGCAGGTGGTCAAGCCGAACGCCGAGATCACGGTCAAGGTGAAGCCGCAGAAGCCCGGCCGCTACGTGTTCTTCGACGACCTCCATCAGGACACCAAGGGTACCCTCGTCGTCGAATAATCCGTCATCGTGCCGGCACCCGTTCGGTGTGCCGGCACGGAATCGGTTCATCATCGCAACGTCCGGACGAAGTGTCCGGACATGCCGCGAGGACCGCCGCAAATGCGAATTCCTTCGCGAGGATATTTTTCGCAGGCGGCGTGACCACCGATGCAACGGCATCGCGCAAGACAATCCCGAAGACCGTCCTGGCGACGAGTGGCGAAGACTGGAGGGCACATGTCCGCAAGCGGGCGTTTCACCTGCTGTGACGTGATGCTTTGCGTGCTGCGTTCGATCTGGATGTTCGGCCTCGTGCTCTACGTCACCACGATTGCGCCGTCCGCAGCCGAGACCCCGGATAATCCGGGGCTGGCCTATGTCGTCAGTCCGCCGCCGGCCACGCGCGGCTTGATGCCGAACTATCTGCCAAAACTTCCTCCCGAGAGCACGGCAACGGTTCCGCAGGTTCCGGCGCACGGTGCGCGTCGCTTTCGAATTGGCTGCCGATCGTGCCAGCCTCGGCCGCGTCATGTCAGGCGCTGCGCGCATTGCCGCCATCGCATGGAGAACTCTGCTGCGTCGCATCGCTATCGTCGCGCCGGCCACCACGTCCATCATCGCCATGGCCATTTCGAGCAGCGCCGATCGCGTCCGCCGCGACATCACATCAAGGGCTTTGGCGGCGGCCACCGGCACGTACCGCGACGATGGCACGAGACGCTTGGTTCCATGGAACAATGCTGCGTCGCTTCGCGCGCGCGAGTCTCCTACAGCGACCGCAACTGCGACTCCTTGCCGTACCCGGCTGGTTGTCGCTACGCAGTTCGCAACCCCGCCGCAATGAATCAACAAGTAGCCATCATTGATCTCAGGAAATCACAACTCTCTCCGACTTCCGCCGCCCTGATGTGTCACTTCATTTCTGCGTCGAGCAGGACGCGTGGGGATGCGTACTGGAGACTTGGGGGGACATGATTCCACGTGGGGGAGCTGGTAGCGATCGCCTTGCGCTTCGCACGTCCCGCGTGACGCGATTACTTGCCACTGTGCTGCTGTTCCTTGCGGTTCCAATCTCGCGCGGCCTGGCGCAGAGCAGTGTCGATCCTGGTCAGGCGGCATCCGACACGGGCGGACCGATCGTGATTCCATCCGCGCGGCGCGCGCAGCAGCCGGTTGCGCGAAGTGCAAACGGCGGTCCGGTCGTTGTTCCGCAAGTCGCATCGCCCGCGACAAGCGCACCGGCGAACAGCAACGCAGCGCCAACACCCAGCGCGCCGGCGGCCACCAATCGTGCCCAGACTGAAGATCGTCCGCGTCCACCACGGCCTGTTCCTGCCGACCGCACGCCGTCGCGGCCAGCGAATGCTGCCGCTGCGCCAGCGGCGCCGAATCCATTGTTCCAGCCCAACCCCGATGGCGGTCCCAGAATATCGGCAGGCTTTCGCCAGACCGCCGGCCTGGATGCGCTCTACGGTGCCACGCATTTTCGCGGTTCAGCGCCGCGCCCCGACCCGGACGGATTCTTCGGCGCACCGACAGCGGGCCTTCTGGGCGGCTCGTGCGGCCTCAATCGCAACGGGCCCGATGCGACGAACCCGAAGGACAGATGCATGCAGGCGCTCGCCTTCGCGGTGAGTCCGCCGCCGGCAACGCGCCAGGTGCTGCCGCGAAACCTGCCGCGCATTTCGCCGCGCGACGCGCAGCCGATGCCGCCGGTCGCCGCCGACAAGCCGATGACGCCACCGGCCATGCCGATGGATCCCTTTGAACCGACCGGCTTCACGGTCGGCAATTTCCTCGTCAAGCCGGCCGTCGAACTGACGACGGGTTATGACAGCAATCCAGGGCGGGTGCCCGGCGGCAAGGGCTCGCCGGTCGTGGTCATCGCGCCCGTCGTGTCGGTGCGCTCCCAGTTCGACAAGCACCAGCTCAACGCCGACGTCCGCGCCGCCTATGTCGACGACACACAGGCCAACCTGATCAGCCACCCGACCGTCGACGCTCACATCAACGGCCGCTACGACCTCGCCGACACCACGGCGCTGAATGGCGAAGGCCACTTCATGCTCGACGCCGACGATCCCGGCACCGCGCGATTCACCGGCAAGTTCACCAAGATTCCGCTGGTTTCGACGGTCGGCGGCAGCGCGGGGGTCACGCAGAAATTCGATCCGTTCGAGGTATCGGTCAAGGGCGCGGTCGATCACGTGCAATTCCAGAACGTCGGGCTGACCGACGGCCAAATCCTCTCCAACCAGGATCGCAACTTCAACCAGTACGCCGTGCAGAGCCGCGTCAGCTATGCCCTGAACGACCAGTATCATCCCTTCATCGACGTCGCGGTCGACCGACGCATGCACGAAATGCCGGTGGACATGCTGGGCTTCCGTCGCGACTCCACGGGTACGGCGGTGGAAGGCGGCGTCACCTTTGCGCTGACCGACAAGCTGACCGGCGACGCCGCGATCGGCTATCTGGTGCGGCAATATCAGGATGCGATGCTGAAGCCGGTCAGCGGCTTCATCGCCGACGCCAATCTGATGTACCTGATCAACCCGGAGAACACGCTGCAATTCGGCGCAAAGTCGCAGGTCGCGGAGATCGCCGAGGCCGGCATCTCCGGCGTGCTCAAGCGCGACGTCACCCTGGAATACGATCACCAGTTCGAACCTTGGCTGATCGGGACGGTGATGACCGGCTATGGCGCCGACGTGTTCGTCGGCTCGGCGCAGGGGCGAGTCGACAACCGGTACTTTGTCGACTTCGGCATGCTGTACAAGGTGTCCCGCCTGCTCCAGCTCCAGGCCCATCTGCGGCAGGAGATGACGAAGTCGAACGTCAAGGAAAACAACCTCGACGCGACCGTCGTCACGGTCGGCGCGCGCGTACAATACTGACGCGCGACCCGGACGACTCTGCGACGCTCGAGCCGCGATGACCATTCGATGTCGCGGATGTTCGTAGCGTTCGCTGATTAGAAGTTTTCCAGAATGCCTTCGCGCTGACGGGTAGCGCACCAGGATCGCAGCTCGCTGCGGTATCGCAGCACACTTTGCGAGCTCTTCCAAATTGGCGCCCCTTCCAAATTGGACGCTGCTCGGCCATACCCCGGCCCGATCTGTTCGGGCCGGAGGAGCAATGGACGAGTTGAACGGAAAGATCATCGCGTGTCAGATCCTGATCACGGGCCTGATCGCGCGTGTCGCCAACGAATCACGCGATCCCCTGCGTTTCCTTTCCGACTTCCGCGATGAGATCAAGGCCGTCGTCAATGGCGTCAACATCGCCGGTATGGAGAATACCGATCGTGTCCGCCTGGTCGCGCAGCACACGGTCGATGAGTTGTTCTCGTTGATGAAGGCCCCGAAGGCGGATTGAGTTTCGATGACGCGGACCGCCGGCAGAGTCGTGCATGCAAAGGGGCGAGCGCTCACAGAACTGATTCGCGTTACGTCGCGTCTCGTTGCGCCGGCTGGTTGTGCTCGCCGTGACGCGGCGAACGCGCGGTTGCGATTTCACCATGCTCGGTGCCCGGCTCTGCTTCCGATCGCGCGCAAAGTGCACGACCTCATTTGCGGCACGTCGTCGCACCCTGCCGCGCATGGCGGCGACGCCGCTTGCCGCGATCTCGTAACATCGAGCAAGAATTGCAGCGTCGTATTTTCGGATTCCGGATCGTCGGGACAGCGCCCTGCTCCCGATTTGGACGGACAGCGCGCGAGCGCGCACGGCTTCGGATTGCGTCACCGCGTCGCATGCTGTTACCCGGCCGGGTTGCTCGCACCGCAGTCGCGCCAAGCGGAAGTTGTGGGTTATGACGCTTCCCTCGATTTTCCTGGGCAAAGGTGCGGCCGCCGATCGGCGACAATGTTGCCTGTGTCTGTCGAGAACGTCTGCGCGCAGATTCGCTCCACGTCGTCTCGTCGCCCGTTCGATTGCTTCGGTCCGAGAATATCGAACAGCGGTCGCGGCTCTCCGACGTCTCGTCTTCCGCTTCTTTCGGCAATGTCGTCCCGACGACGCAGTCGCACGATTCGATTGTTTCCAAATGTCTCAGGATTGCGATTTGGTTGCTGATTGATTACGCCGGCAATTGGCCGGAACTGATTTTCGCTAATCAGATTCGCGGCACAAACAACTTAAACTAGAAACTGACTATCGGGGCAGCAACTTAAATGGGTAAATCCGTCATTCCGAAAAGTTTGCGTTCGGTCGCAGGGACAGGGGCGATCGACGAATTCTGCGATACTTCCGGCGTGAAAGTCTCCGCTGTCGCGGGACTGATCGCGGTGGCATCCTTCTCCAGCGCCGAGGCGCAGCAGAGAGAGCTTCCTTCCGTCAACGTCGAGGCGCCGGTCGCGCGTCCGAAGCCGACAGCTTCGAAGCCGACCGCCGATCAGGTGCGGGCACGGCAGGCGCTGCGCCGCGCCGCGCGACAGCAGCAGCAGGCCACGCAGGCTCCGGCCGCGAGCAACCTGCCGGCCGATCGCAGTCCCTATTCGAATCCCGCCGCGCCCTACAAGGGCGAGAACCTGCAGGCCTCCGGCAAGTTTCCCGAACGAATCGTCAATACGGCGCGCTCGGTAACCGTCCTTTCCAAGGAAGTGCTGGAGGACAAGAACGCCACCAGCCTGAAACAGGCGATCCTCTCCACCGCCGGCGTGACGCTCGGTTCCGGCGAAGGCGGCAATGCGTTCGGCGACCGCTTCTTCATCCGCGGCTTCGATGCGCGCAACGACATCTTCATCGACGGCGTCCGCGATGCCGGCGTCAGCGTGCGCGAAAATTTTTTCACCGAGCAGGTCGAGATCCTGCGCGGTCCGGCCTCCTCGTTCGCCGGCCGCGGCACGGCCGGCGGCGCCATCAACATCGTGACCAAGCAGGCGACAACTGAAAAAAGCTTCTACAACATGGACACCACGTTTGGCACCGACAAGACCAAGCGCGTGGTGCTCGACGTCAATCAGACCATCAACCCGACATTCGCCGTGCGCGCGGGCGGGCTGTTCCAGGACGCCGGCGTCGCCGGCCGCGACTACGTCACCGATGATCGCAACGGCGGTTTCATCGCCGCGAAATGGACGCCGCTCGACACCGTCAAGTTCAGCGCCGACTACTTCCACACCGAAATCACCGGCCGTCCCGATTTCGGCGTGCCGTATTTCCGGCCGGGTTCCCCGGCGCCCGGAAACGTGTTTCCGAGCACGGCCGGCGGGCCGTTCCCGGATTTCGGTGCGAGCCGCAACACCTGGTACGGGTTCGTCAATCGCGACTTCTCCCGGATCGGCCAGGACGTCGGCACGCTGAATGCGGAAGTGAAGGTCACGCCCGACCTCACGCTCTCCAACAAGTTCCGCGCCTCCAGTTCGACCTTGAACTATATCGGCACGCTGGCGGAATCGCCGAACGTGTCGAATCCCAATCCGGCGTTGTGGACCGTGAGCGCCAATCCGCAGAGCCGCTTCCAGAAGACCGACGTGCTCGCCAACCAGAGCGAGGCGACCTACAAGTTCGACACGGCCGGATGGAAGCATACCGCGCTGGCGGGCGTCGAAATCTCGCAGGAAAAAGCGCTCATCAACAGCTATACCGGATTGAGTTCGGAATTGACGGGCGCGAACATCCTGGGCAGCGGTTCGGTCTCGGGGGTCAACGTCTTCAATCCCCAGTTCACGAACCTGCCGTTCGGCATTCCCACGCTGTCCGCGTTTCCGACCAACATCCAGATCGACACCAAGAGCGTCTATCTGACCGACAGTGCGAACTACCGCGACCTCGTGATCCTGAACGGTGGCGTCCGCTACGACGACTACAACATCAAGCTCGATGGCTTCGGGACGGTCGGCAAGCTGACCAACCAGCCGGGCTCGACCACGGCGGAGTCCGAAATTCCGAGCTTCAACCTCGGAGCGCTGGTGAAGCCGCTGCCGTTCGCGAGCGTCTATGCGGCCTATGCCACCTCATCGAATCCGGTCGGCGCGGAGTTCGACGGCACCAGCGCAGCCTATGGCGGGCTCGTCGCCGTGCCGAACGGCGGCTTTAACCAGATCTTCGGACCGGAAAAGAACAAGGCCATCGAGGTCGGGACCAAGTGGGAGCTGTTCGACAAGCGCCTGCTGGTAACCGGCGCCCTGTTCCAGACCGAGAAGGAGAATGCGCGCGAATCGCGGAATGTCACCAGCCAAGCGGCGGCCAACGCCGCGGGTTGCGCGTATTCTCCGCCCGCCGGCAGCCAGACGTCGACCTGTATCACGGCCGGCGCGGCGTATCGGATCCGCGGCATCGATCTCGAAGTCGGCGGCAAGATCACCGACAAGTGGAGCGTGTTCGGCGGCCTGGTGCTGATGCAGTCGGAGGTGACGAAGTCGCTGGCTCCATCGCCCCAGCCGCTGCTCTACGCGTCGAATGTCGGCCTGCCGCTCGCCAACACGGCGCACCAGTCCTTCAGTCTGCTGAGCAAGTACGAGATCGACGACAGGTGGGAGGTCGGTGCCCAGGCGGTCTATCGTTCGAAGATCTATGGCGGCACTTTGCTGGCGGCCAACCAGGGCACGGTCCTGCCGAGCTACTGGAAATTCGACGCCTTCACGGAGGCCAAGATCGACAAGAACTGGACGGCCAAGCTTTACATAGCGAACATCTTCAACAAGACGTACTACGACGCCCTCTACCAGAGCGCCACGCCGTTCGTGCTGGAGGCACCGGGACGCTCGGCCTCGCTGGTCATCTCGGCACGGTTCTGATGGCCAGGACCTCAGTGGGGCCCGGATCATGCTGATCTGCATCCCCGAAATATTGAGCAAGGATGATGTGGCGGATTTCCGCCACATCATGGACTCACGCGACTGGGAGGACGGCCGCTCGACGGCCGGCGCCCAGTCCGCCATGGTCAAGCGCAACGAGCAGCTGCCTCCCGACAGTGAGGTGGCGCGGAGGCTCGGTCATCGCATCATTTCGGCGCTGACCGCGAATCCACGTTTTCTCGCGGCGGCGATTCCGCTTCAGATCTTTCCACCACTCTTCAACCGCTATGTCGCCACCGACGGACACCATTTCGGCATTCATGTCGACAACGCGGTCCGCGGCGATCCGCTGACCGGCCTGCGCATCCGCACCGATCTGTCGGTGACACTGTTTCTCGCGGAACCCGAGGAGTACGAGGGCGGCGAGTTGGTGATCGAGGATCTCTACGGCTCGCATGAGGTGAAGCTGCCGGCCGGCGATCTCGTGCTCTACCCGGCCTCGAGCCTTCACATGGTGAGGCCGGTGACGCGCGGCGCGCGCGTCGCGTCGTTTTTCTGGCTGCAGAGCATGATCCGCGATCCCGGCGCGCGCACCATGATCTTCGATCTCGACACCGCAATCCAGGCGCTGTCGCAGCAGCATGGCCGCGATGATCCCGAGATGGTCCGCCTGACGGGCCTCTACCACAATCTGATCCGCTATTGGGCTGAGACCTGATCGCTCACATCGAGCGAAGCATCACAAGGCTCGATGTCGTCTTTCGACCATCTTCACTCGGTTCGAACCCGAACGCGTCGGCGGCGAGTTTCATGATCAGATCACGATCCGATGACCACCAGCTGGGCTAGTCACTCGCGTGCAAAAGTGCGTCGCGAACAACTCTCCTCTCCTCGATGATGAGCGCACGGACCGCAGGCAAAAATCTACGGTGTGAAGAAACAAGCTCGCGCATTCAAGCGATATGAGAGCGCTTCCAATTTCAAATGAGAGTGCTTCTAAGCTGACTTAGAAAACTTCTACCGCTGCGCATGTTGAGAGTCCCAAAACGGTCACGTTATATCGAGAAGCATGCATTGAACTCGTCAGTCGGAGGTTGTGCAGCGTCATGTTCAATACGGTTCTTAGGTTAGCGGCGGCGATAGCGATCTTGTCGGCCAGTTCGGCTGCGCAAGCTCAGCAAGGCCGAAATCCCTCCGCACCTGCGCAAGCCTCGTCGGCAACGCCGATCGCTGCGCCGCCTGCTGCTTCCGAAGCCGTCGCAGCGCCGGCTGCAGTTGCCGCTCCGCCTGCTGCCACGGAGCAGACGGCAGAGCAGTCGGGAAAACCGGCGAAGTCAGCCGCGATCCCGCACGAATTGTCGCCATGGTCGATGTTCATGGCGGCAGATATTCTGGTCAAGGCGGTGATGATCGGGCTTGTCCTCGCATCGCTCGCGACCTGGACGATCTTCGTCGCCAAGACGATCGAGTTCGCGATGCTGCGCCGCCGGCTCCGCGCCGCGCTGATCAGGATCGGGGAAATCCGATGGCTCGCCGAAGCAAAGCTCGCACTCGGTCCCAAGGACACGGTGCTGTCGCAGCTGTTCGAAGCCGCGATGCACGAGCTTCGCCTGTCAGCGGGTCTTTCCAGCGATCACGGCATCAATGATCGTGCCGCCTCGAGCTTCAGCGAAATCGTGCGGGCCGAAGGCCGCCGCACTCGCATCGGCATGGGACTGCTGGCAACGATCGGCGCAATCTCGCCTTTCGTCGGTCTGTTCGGGACGGTCTGGGGCATCATGAACAGTTTTATCGGCATCTCGAAATCGCAGACCACCAACCTCGCTGTCGTCGCGCCCGGCATCGCCGAAGCGCTGCTCGCGACCGCGTTCGGTCTCGCTGCCGCGATCCCCGCCGTGATCATCTACAACCATTTCACGCGGGTCAGCAAAGGCTACATGGAACTCGTCACGCGTTCCTCGGGCATGACCGCACGGCTGCTGTCGCGCGATCTGGATCGCGGCAGTTCCGGCCTGCAGTTCGATCCGATGCATGTGCATTCCGCACCTCCGATGGCGCTGGCGGCGGAGTAGATCATGGCCGTTTCCCTCTCCGAGGGCGATCTCGACGATGATTTCGGCGAGTCGCACGAGATCAATGTCACGCCGTTCATCGACGTCATCCTGGTGCTGCTCATCATCTTCATGGTGGCGGCGCCGCTCTCGACCGTCGATGTGCCCGTCGACCTGCCGACGTCCACCGCAACCCCGCAGAAGAAGCCGGACAAGCCGACCTATGTGAGCATCAAGCCGGACCTCTCCGTGTTCGTCGGCGAGGAGCCGGTGAAGCGGGCCAACCTGGTGAGCGCGCTCGATCGCACCGCCGACGGCAGCAAGGATCGTTT